>JGI24158J21664_10005394_pt1 | contig 16716 bp, 10 predicted proteins | sample Ectturendosymbi3_FD_21664 | JGI IMG/M metagenome (IMG submission 21664)
CTGACTCATGAAATAAGTGTTTACTCAAAAATTAAAAAGACGTTTACTCAAACAAATAAATGACTGAAACATCTAACTAGTTGATGCTAATGGCTGAAAAAAACTAATTATAGTTATATTTCCTGGTAATGTGTCAGTAAGTGCATTTTCTGATTCGGTTGTTTGCCTTTCAATTTCCCTAATGTACACAAGTATTGTGTCAATGTGGCCTGCGTCTACCATGCAGGTATTTTGAACCTATCCAAGAAGCTATTGCATGACGATGTGTATACACAAACAGAGCCTTTTTCCTAAAAACGCTTTTTATCTAAAGATATTTTCAGCATGCAGCATTCTTGTTCCTCTTTCACAACAAAACCAGATGTTTTAATTCTTAGAAAGATGTCTTGCGTAATTTTCTTTGTGCATCAAACTTCAAACAAGTTGCACTGCGTACAAAACATCGCTTTCTGTGGCCGCTCATCACTTCATTGCCAATATTTATTAAGCCAAGAAAAGCCTTGCAGGTATTTTCCTCCCACGCACGAACCTCTGAATCGGAAAGAAAAGCAAGTCACAAGGCATGGAAAACTTTTAGTAGGTTGCAAGTCAACTATTATCGACCACAGCATATGCACTTTATCCCAACAAAATGATTGTTTTTCTTTGTCCACAAAAGGCTTGCTGATGGCTTGCCCAGATCATCTTACCTCCATTGTTGTCGACCAGTGGTTCTTAACGTTTTCTCTACCACGCGTACCTTGAGTAATTGTACTTTGTTTCAAGACCCCTGATCTAAATTGGACACAACACTTTCCCGGTCTAAAACTGTCCATGTTATAGAGAGCGTTAGGGCTCGAGCCCACTTGAAAATTTTGTGACGTCCCCTGAATAAGGCGCGCCCTCTGTTTAAGAACCACTGTTGTAGACACTTCAGATTTGAACAGTTCGACAACTGCTTGTAACGCACAAAAAAGATTCTCAATGCACGACAACCCACATAGCGAGTGGAACCCATTAGAACGATGTTGAGTGACGCTGATCCAAACAACAATAAGCGAAACTTTCGCGTGGGAGAAAGTTTCGACCTGCGGTATCACAAGTAACCAGTACTAGTCTCAACAAGGGTGGTGAAAACGAGGAGAATCTTCTTCAAACAGAATCGTTTCATTTGAATAAGATTTCAGGATTGAGGGTGTGCGTAGTAACGTAAAATCATCTCCTAATAAAAATATTTGCTTGCTGATTGATTCGACTTCCTCGCCTTTGTGGCAAACAAATATTTGAATAGAGATATGCGCAAATCTGAATCATTGAAAAGTCATGAAATCAGAACTGGGTCGGACGATTCCTCGAAAGCAGAACCGCGTCGGACGATTGCTCGAACGCTTACAACAAACCTAGAGTTTTGGATGGGGTCTCATTCGTGCTTGCTTTCCACCTGCTATCTTTGTGGCAACCACATGTGATTCACCTCTGACTATTCAGTCGCTGATGATCGCCACTGACAGTGAAGTGTATTCGATTGTCCCATGACTGCAGTCGCATTTTTGTTTACCTTACAGTTTTCAACAATTAAATTCAAGTTTTAACTATCAAAATCTTGGGAAATAGAAGTTTGACTAGAGTAGAATAAATTAGCAATGGCAACCACGGTAACTAGTCTCCATAAACGCGACGAAGTATAATCAACGAGCAAATTTCAATAGGAAATCAATTTCACGTAGCATACACCCTTCCTCAGTCCTGAAATACAAGAAGCTTTGAATAGTAACTTATGCCATTCGTTCGTTGAACCATTTATCTTCATCAGTGTGCTGAGAGTCAAAACTGGATTGTTCTACGCAGGGCCGGCCTCAAGCCGATGCAACCGATGCAGCTGCATTGGGCCCCGCGCCATGGTGTTTGGGTAGATTATTCATTTTTGCCAGATACACCTTGCGCTTGAGAATTCAGTAGAAACGCCATATATGTTCCACTGTTAACAAAGAACGCTCTCGTCAGAACTAGCAAATTTCCTCTCGAACACTAGCAAACGTATTCAATTCTCGTGTTACTGCTGTACTGCATATTTGCGCTCTACCACGATAGTAACACGGTTGACTGAACACGATGAAATCATAAAATCACAGCTCAGGGAGGCCCCGCGTTTCTCAGAGAGGCCCCATGCTGCATTGGGCACCGCATCTGCTAGGGTCGGCCCTGATTCTACGAAAACTACAGTGTAAGAGAAGTCTTAAACAGGTGGCTTATGCAGGAAGCCATGAAACACTGTGTAGTGCCACAACAAGGCCATTTGATTGCTGTTACCTTCCTAACCTGGTTTGTTCCAAGTACCTGGACTCGCTAAACATCTCTAGAAAAAATGTGTTTTTTGTTTGCCCGGTATAGTGTTGATGATAAATCAAACAGGTCGCCACATAAATACCATAGTTTGCGCATGTCGGGTTTTGGTTCAGTAGGAAAATTTCTTTGTCAGTATTTGTGAAACAGTTGCTACCATGGATTTGTTTGTTTTCTATGACAACCACAAGGTGCACAATACGTTTAAGGACCTGACGAACCTTCGGTTTCTTTTTTGTCTTGTGGTAGGCAAAAAGCATGTAATTGGTTAGTTTTTGTCCAATTGTGTTGAGTAATTTTAGGTAATTGTTGCCCTCAAATTTAAGCTTTTTTCTTTGATCTGGCTTTCAGGTGGGAGAATGATGTAGCCCAAGCCTGTGCGTCATATTTGTTGCCACATGTTAGTGGCGCAGTCTTTCGTGTCTGTTTGATGCCATTACTGCCATGCTATTGGCCATGTCCAAAAGAATGTTATAACGGATATATTTAAATCGGTTAACACTGGTGAGATAACCTTATTTGCTTTGATTGAATTGCTTCGAGCTTATTGCCTCTGTTTCAGTCTTGAAATCTAACGTGAAAGCAGAAAAAGTATGCAATTGTTGAAATGAATGGCTGAAATGAATGCTGAAATGAATAAAACAGATCACAAGTTTCGGGTGTTTGATAATTTAGGTGAAACAAAACGTGTTTGCTCATTTTGCTGGGATATTCTTGAATTATTGTTGATGTTAGGCCAGCTGCAACCCCACTGCGTCTGGGAATTCTGCATATCACATTGCACATGTAGTAAACCACAGACCGTTGAAAAATGACATTTTAACCAAAGTTTTCAGAGACTGACAGGTTAAAGCAAGCAAGTTTTTATCAGTTTGGGTCGAGTGAGTGGTTAAATTTTATGAACATAAGGAAATCTAGTGTTTTTGTTGGTGGTGAGCTTGCTATACCTACAAGTAAACAAAATGCATGTAGAAAAATCGCTTGTTTTGCAACAGAGCTGCATGTGTCAACCTAAAAACAGGTTGATTAATTTTACTATATCCTTGCTTGAATGAAAGATATCGAGGAAACTCTGTAGTATTACAGTGATCTGAGTTCGAAGCAAGGCTTCAGCAACTCAGAAATATTGGGAGCACAAGATTTGTCAAAAATTACAACAGAAAATTGTTTTGCTTGGCTAATCTAAGCATTCATTCCATGTAAACACATTTGCTTTCAATATCTGTCATGTAATGTCGATGTTGATTTCGGATAGTAGACTTTTTTGTAGATTTTTCCTGAGTCTGACGCCGCATGGCCAAAATGAACGCGATACATGTGATCGAACAACGAGAAAATATAGGTCCTTTGAACAATGTCAAAATGATCAGCACTGACGAGAATGACACAAAAATGACAAAGATGACAAAATGTGGTCTGTCATCTTCAGCGAAAACATCCGGAGCTCGTTTTATGTGCTTTGGTATTTGGTGCGAAGCAAGCGTTTGCGAAACGCAGATGAAAAGGTGATTGGAAATATTTAAGGGGGGACCTGCAGGATGCGGTTAAATCCTGCTGCATTATTACGCTGCGGGCCACATCGTTGTGATTTGAAAAATGACAGATAAAGCAGGTAGGGAAAGCATTGCAGTTGCCCTCAAATTCACAAGCCTCAGGCACAGCGGTTCATTTTTTATCAATATAATTCAACTTGCAACTCAGGCAAAATTGGTCTAGAAGTGACTTAAGCAGAACTAAGGTTTGCAAATCCTTTTCTTCTTTCCGATGCTTAAGCGAAAACTCCCGCCAGGTGGTAGAGCACAAAATTAAATCTTGTCATATGTATTTAAATCTAGAAGCAGTAGCTTATTGTTGTAGAAAGAAATTGAATCACCTCATCACGCAATAATGAGCCTAACACAGGTGGCCTGATTGCCCTTCGTAATTTCCAAAAGCATTTTGTAGTCTAAATTGGCAAAGAAACAATCTTGTGACTGGTAAATCCACGAAAGACACAAAGAGAAGTGAACACGCGGTATAGGGTTTCAAGGCTTTCTTTCATGTTGAATAGTTTTTAAAGTGCTTCGTCATCAGATAATATGTCACCAGCCATTTCTATGAAGCACGCAAAGAATGTTGAAATTGTTGTTGAGGTTTGATAATTATGATTTCACAGTCGATAAAGCACGTCAGTACGTTTATGTGTTCATAGCAGTCTTTGAGAAATTTTAATTGTAATGTAAATATTTGAAACTCCCATCAAAAAAATTCACACTCTTTTGTGCGTCGCTGCGCAACCCCATCTAACTATTTTAGCCATTTACTAGAGAACTTGATGTAAGCGTGTCTGTATATTCCTCCCACATCCAGATTTTTATTCAAAAATCGATTCAGTCATAGCTACTGCACCGTTTCAGCGCTTGGCATCTCTGTGTGTTGCATGTGTTATCACCTAACATCTACTCTGTACTGCATATGACTAAACATTTTTGTGTTATTGTGCTTTTCGAGTATCCATGTTCTACGCACCATGCGTCTGACTCAAAATAAATACTAATATTATTATTATTTTATTATTAATGCACAATACATTTACTGTCCAGATCGCTGTTTAAAAAAATCTGTTTAACATTTGAGCAGCAGTTAATTAAGGAAAAAGACTGAAAAAGCTTAGCCAGCCGTCAACCAACGCAACCTATAACTTTATTACAGCTGGAACCATTTGAGGCAGACCTACTAGACCCTTTGCTTAAATGAAAGATATCGAGGAAACTGTGTAACATTACAGTGATCTGAGTTCGAAGCAAGGCTTCAGTACCTCAGAAATATTGGGAGCACAAGATTTGTCAAAAATTACAACAGAAAATTGTTTTGCTTGACCAATCTAAACGTTCATTCCATATAAGCACGTTTGCTTTCAATATCTGTCATGCAAAGTCGGTGTTGGTTTCAGATAGTAGTCTTTTTTGTAGATTTTTCCTGAGTCTGACGCCGCATGGTCAAAATGAACGCGATACATGTGATCGAACAACGAGAAAATATAAGTCCGTTTGAACAATGTCAAAAATGATCAGCAATGACGAGAATGACACCAAAATGACAAAGATGACAAAATGTGGTCTGTCATCTTCAGCGAAAACATCCAGAGCTCGTTTTATGTGCGTTGGTATTTGATGCAAAGCAAGTGTTTGCGAAACGCAGATGAAAAGGTGATTGGAAATATTTAAGGGAGGACCTGCAGCATGCGGTTAAATCCTGCTGCATTATTACGCTGCGGGGCACATCGATGTTGCTTGAAAAATGAAAGATAAAGCAGGTAGGGAAAGCATTGCAGTTGCCCTCAAATTCACAAGCCTCAGGTACAGCGGTTCATTTTTTATCAATAAAATTCAACTTGCAATTTACGCAAAGTTTGGTCTAGTAGTGACTTAAGCAGAACTTGAAGTTTGCAAATCCATTTCTTCTTTCGGATGCTTAAGCAAAAACTCCCGCCAGGTGGGAGAGCACATAATTAAGTCTTGTCATATGTATTTAAATCTAGAAGCAGTAGCTTATTGTTCTAGAAACAAATCGAATCACCTCATCACGGGATGATGACAGCGAGAGCTCTATGGGAAACAAACACGCTTCATTGTACCAGGTTTTGCCATGGTGTGAACCTATACGGGCGAGTTACTGTATCTCTTAACTTGTGGAAACAACCCTTGGTACATTTTTAGATTTTGTTTTGACTACCAAAGCTACGCTCGCTGCTGTGGATGATCGTTTTTGTTCACAAAATAATCGCGCAAGTCCTTTAGGGATGAAGAGCTATTGGATTTGAAAAGCAGGGTTCACCAAAAGCATCAAAGCTGATGGGCGTGGCCAGCCACATAATAGAAATATTTTGTATCTTGCTGAAAAATTACGGCAGTGCTTTCAATCTTTTTGCTGCAGCGAAATCTTCCGCAAATGTTTGCGTTGTTCATAGTACCCAATGGTACAAGTGTCTATCGTAGTTTAAGTAACAAACTTGTGAAACATTGGTATTGATACAACCTCGGTTGCGATTTTTGTCCCAGGCAATTTCAGTCTTTTTCAGCGGAACCCCTGGCAGGTCCTGCGGAAACCCGGTTGCAAAACACTGGTGTACGGTTTCTGTCAACTTTTCGAACGAGCGTTCGTTCTTGCTCGGAACTTAGCCAGGGGAAGTAATGAGAAGCAATCCCTCACCCAAATCCTAAAATTTCTATTGAACTATTTAGACAAACCGAGCCTTTTATGTGTAAGCCAACGAAAAACATCAGTGCAAGTCAACAAAACTCTCTAAGGAGCCTACTCAATTTCAACTTTTAATCGAAGTTAATCGAAGCAGCATGGTTTTCTACTTGTCCATGATTTTTATTCATACGTAGTGCGTAATGTACGTGTTGCGGATGCATATCATAACTGACTTTTAACTCAGGTTTAGCTCAGTGTGGAAGTTCGTGCGTATCAAATACAAACTTGTACCTAACCGCTTGTAATCGCTAAACGTGAAAAAAAACGAAAAACAAGTTATAACTCTTTTCGCAGCTGCAGCTGGTGCATCAGCTTGCTGTATCCGACCGAATGTCGATGAGTAATGTTAGCTTCATTTCACAACCATTGCAGTAATGTTAGCTTCATTTCACAACCATTGCATTGTGTTCTCACACATTCATTTTAGTCTTGAGTTTGTTTGGTTTCTCTGCTCTCACTTTATCCTTTCAATTTTATCCGTTAGCATTGCTTGTAGATTTCAGGACTGAGATAGAGGCAGGAAGGTTGAGGCGACTCATCACAAGGAAAGAAAATTACCTCACCATCCGAAACCAACTTTAAGGGACAGCATTCCGCTCAAACACTCTTTTGGACATTACAAGTGACTTGATAACAATGGCATCAAACAGGGAAAAAAGACGGCGCCACACCAATTGTGACACGAAAGGTGAACCATATATTTCGGCTGCATCATCCCCCACCTGCTAACACTAATTAAAGAAGAAATTTTAAATACAAAGGCAATGATTCCGTGGAGACACAACACAATTGGAGAAACGCTAACCAATTACTAGCAGCTTGCTTTTTATATAACAAAAAATATAAGATTCGTGATGGCCTTGCAAGCAATGTGCATTCTGTGGTTGCCATGGAAAGCACAACAAATCCATGGTATCTACTGTTCCACAAATAATGACAACAAAATAAAATCGTTCCCCCTCAATCAAAACCTGACAAGTACAAACTATACTACGGTGTGTGACGACTTGTGCGATATGCCATCAGGAGTATGTTAAGTGATCACTAAAGAAATTTTCAAAGAGATACTCAGCGATCCGAGGTACTTGGAACAAACCAGATAAGGATTACAGCGACCAGATGGTCGAATCTCGGCACGATACAGTGCTCCATGGCATCATAAATAAACAACCTGTTCATGACTCTTGCACCGTTACTGTTCTTTTGTAGGCCAACCCAGTTTTGACTCTCTGAATACCTGTGAAGACAAATGGCTTAACAAACGTAACACCCAAATTAATATTCACGGCATCATCTTCCACATTTGAATAAGATTTCAGGACTGAGCATGCGTCTAGTGTTACATGAAATCGATTTCCTATCAAAAAGTGTTGCTGATCAATTAGACTTCATCGGGTTTGTGAAGACAAGTTTCCTTTGCTACCATTGTTATTTTATAATGGTCTAGCTTTTATTGCCCAATGTTGTGATATTTAAAACTTGCAGATTTAATTATTCAAAGTAATTCAACGCAAGCAAAAACGTGTCCGCATCCGTGTAGCAACAAACTTCACATTGAGGCAGTTGACCTCACTGTCGGTGAAGATCTTCAGCGACTCAATAGCTAGAAGTAAATCACAGTTTACCATAAAGATAGCAGGTGGAAAGCAAACACTAATGAGACAGTAATGTTAAGCTCTAGGTCGGATGCAAGCTTTAGGGGAATCATACGACTGGACTCTGCTTCCATGACTTAGCGATCATTGAAATTTTCACGTACCTGTTTTCAAGTAACTGGTCATCATCAGTCTTACTACGCATCGTCAGTCCTGCATCCTTATTCAAATAGAATAAAATTTGGTTTCACCTCGTCGCATTTAGTGGAGACGAGATACTTAATGAGACTGCATGTTGAACGTTCCTGCAAACAAAAGTTTAGCTTACTGTTCTTCGGAACGGCGTCACTGGACATCGTTCTGGATTTCACTCGTTATGTGAGTTGTTGGGGTTCTTTCTTGTACCTTACAAGAAGGTGTCGAAATTTTCAAATCTCAAGCGCCTACAGCAGGGGTGGCCAAACGTTTTGACCCGTGCACCGAATACGCGACTACCTGGTCAATGGAGGGCCGGATACTGTGCGATTTACGTAATCTATGCAAAAATAGGTTGTTAAAATGCATTGTAGTACGCTAGTGTAATAACAATTAAATTACACCTTTTTGTTTGCACTTTTGTTTAATACAGGCAGCAACCAATGCTGTTGCACTGCTGCCCAAAGTCGGGTACTTGAAAAAATTGTGCAAGGTGTTTGGCGGGCCGGATCAAACTGGTCGGCGGACCCGATGCTGCCCGCGAGCCGTAGTTTTGCCATCCCTGATCTACAGCAACGGAGATCAGATGTTCTAGGCGAGAGTCCTTGCACTAATTTCTTTTTTCTTGTTGCAGTGCCAATTATCGCCAAATAACATAAAATCAACTTACAGTGACGTGCGTGTTAAACCGGGTTGATTGACTAGATGACCTTCATGGTCCTTCTCCAATCCTGTACGGCACAGTACCACTCTTTGTTGACACTGATCAGCTAATGTTCTTTTCCATTTTCATTTGCTCCAATGTTCATTGACGGTTGGTTTACTGGTGTGCGATGGCTTTTTGTATTGCTTCTGTTTAATAGCTGAGTCATATGAAACAATAAACCATTACCATTACCACTAAAGGCGCTGAATCCCGTGCTGAGGCGTGTTTGGCGTCAGTTCTAATTGATAACTACTTCATTACCTCCTTTTTCCATGCGTCATAATGGCGATTCACGGCACAAACACTCAGAAGAAAATAGCAATGACTTCTCAAAATATTGTTCAACACCGGAAACGAAAATTCACAAAGGAAAAACCTAAGTTTGTAAAACTCATAACTAACGTGGTGGCACAAAGCAAAATTTCTTGATCTGAATTACAGAGGGCATTTCTGCACAAGCAGAAAGCCGCAGCATCGACTGCGCCAAAGCAGAACAATCAGCAAAACTATATTTTCAGGCGAATCCTGACAAACTTTCGCTGGCCTTAAATTTCCTGAAAAACTGCAATCAGCTGTGCAATGCCAAGGTTGGTCAAGTTGCGCGTGTGAAACAGCAAGGGAATGATATGCTGTGAACAGTGGCGTGTTTAGGGGGAGGCGAACGAGAGACTTGTTTCAGGTCCTCCTATTTTGGGGGCCCCCTTCAGGTGTTACGCGCGAATATTTTCTTTCTTGTTGGTAAAAACTTATTATATACATTCTATTAATGTACGACAAAGCAGATCGCAAGTGAGTACTCTATTTTCGAAGGACCCCCTAGAGAATCTGATCTGCAGGTACTTTGCTTTCAAAGGGGCCCACAACAGCAGCTGCAATTTGAAGGTAATCTTCTTTCAAAGGAGCCCCAACAGCCACTGAAATGTGCAAGTACGCTGCTTTCAAACTTCATTGAAGGGGCCCCTAATAGAAATTGTAATGTGTAAGCACCTTGCCTCCACAGGGGCCCTAGCAGCAATTGCAATGTGCAACTTCCTTGCTTTCAAAGGGCCCCCAACAGCAACTGCAATGTAAAAGTCTTTGCCTTCAAAGAGGCCCCAAAGAGCAATTGCAATGTGTAGTTACGCTGCTTTCAAAGGGACCTCCAACAGCAATAGTATGTGTAAGTACCTTGTTTTCAAAGGGGCCCCAACAGCAACTGCAATGTGCAAGTGCTATGCTTTCAAAGGGGACCCAAACAACAACTACAATGTGCAAGTGCTATGCTTTCAAAAGGGACCCCTAACAGCAACTGTAATGTGTAAAAGTAGCCTACTATACTTTCAAAGGGGCACCATCTCCAATGAGCAGATAAAGAAAAGCTTCAAACCAACTTCTATACCTAAAAATTGTTGGTTAAAACTTCTCCAAAAGTTTCAGAAAAGACCCTATCAAATAAGAGCAAATATTTGTACCAAATGATAACATTTCATACCGAAAAAATATTTTTGATACCAAATGATGATGTTAATCAGACAATGAAGTATTTGGTGTATTGACAATTTTATGAAATTGCCACAGTTAAACAGAAAGTATCCAAGTGGAGCACCAAAAAGAAGGAAAAAGAAAGGAAGTATAAAGGCTTATGAAAAATGTAAGGGTGTCCTGGACAGATTGGTTATTTTTGCAGGTAGTACCGGTGAGCCTACAGAGGAGAGTAAAGCTTCAAGCACCCAAGTTGTTGTTAGTAGCTATGTCTGTCTAGTGCATAAGCAAATGTATCATACACAAAAACTCAACTTTTGTTAAAAATTAAGTCGATAAATACATGCATTAGAACATCAATATTTTTATCTAAGGATACCTTTTTTATGTCTCTGAGTTGAAAAGGTTAGAAAAATTTCTCATTTTTTGTGATGCTGTAGCGTAATGGACATTTCCATCAGAAAATCAAACAACATGCAATTGTTAGGCTATAGCAAGGGCCACACTACGTCTTTTAATTCATGGGACATTTCTTTCTAAGTTTACAAAGTAATTTTGTATTATTGCTGTTGTGCTGCAGACTGTTAATAAGCATGGCTACATTCATGCTTCTTATCAGGTAGAAAAAATGGAATTTTTGAGCATGAGCACTCATTCATTTTTTCCATAAATATTTCAGGTGATTTTGGTGGTTTGAAATAACCTATGCTTGAAGTCACAGGTTATTTGAAGCGTGACTAGTAAGTGGTTGGTTCAAGGTAGACTTGGTAGGTGATAACAAGCAAACTTTAGCCTTGCGGGAAGCTTCTCAGGAATGTGCCTGCTTTCTGCTTTCATTCTTCTGCGACGATTGAAACTGGCAAGCGTATCTACTTTTCAGGGTTAAAGGCCACAAAGATGGCGGCAAGTAAATCAGTCACAGTTTATTGACGGGGAAACTAGTTCCGCGTTTTCCGACGCATCATCAGTCCTGTAAATGTAAGGCAAATCTTACAAGCGAAATGTTGGCACTTGAAAACAAATAAACAAAAACACACGAACCGTGGCTAGTTACAACGACATTACTCGAGACTTTTGAATTTGCTGTAAAATTTCCAATCTAACAGTTAGCTGACTTTCTAGCAAGATCTTACCAAGCATTTGGCAGGTTTAGCAGGTAGCAAATTCCTAACCAAAAACCTGTTTCAACAGTTTTTCAAGATGAAAACGTTTACCCCTTCTTCATCAAAATATATACTTCTCTTCTTTATGACGTTTTCAATTGGGTAACACCAGGAAAAAGCACAACTAGCTGCCTGCAATCATATGGAATTTTTACTATGATGCAACGAAGCTGCTTCAAGCAGATATTTGTATCATAATAACAAGTAATTAGAAGCTTAAATGATTTGCTTATGTGCTTAGTGAGCGCGTTAGATCAAAAGACAACGTTGGTAGAATATGTTTTTATCCCAAGACACGATATTTCCAAGTGGTTCAGTTACACTAGTAAGTAGCCCACTATAGCAATGTCTGGTAAAAAAACTTCCTGTTAATCCAAAGCTGCCAAATATTCGACATATATGGTTGCCAGATTGAGAACTTAAAAGTTGGCTCAGTGCCTACTGCCTATCCTACTGATTCAAGAAAAGCCTTTTGCGAAGTTTGCAACAATGCAGTCATAGCGAAACACTGAGCTTGAAACGCATAACTGGTAGCAAAAGCATTCAGTTGAGACAAAAGAACTTTTTGCGTGCCCCCTGACATAACACGTTTTAAGTTACAAAGTCCAGATTTAGAAAGCTGTAGGGCTGAAGCTATGCTCAGATAGTTTATCGCTGAACATTGTTCTACTGTATAAAAACATGCAACCATTTGAAAGAGATCGTCAAGAACTGTGCGTCATACAATAAACGCAGTAAGCTGCAGTTACGTTGCTCAAAATGTTGACTGAAAGAACATTGTCGCGGTCAAGCTAGGCATTTTCAGTTCATGCTCATTGAGAGCGAGTGCAAGACGAAAAATTAATATGTTGCATAACTTTATAGGTTTCTTTTAATCATCTTAAAAATAACCGATTGTTTTAGCAGATTCTAGCTGAAAATTTGTGACAAGACTTTTAGCAGAATCTAGCAGTTTTTTGTGACACCATTTAGCAGATTTAAGTCACAGTCATCTGGCAACACTGGGGGCCAATACGATACACTCAGATTGTCATTTCATGATGCGAACTGGAGAGAGCCCGCAGAGAGTAAAACTAGTAGCTCGGATGCCTTGCCCCACACTTTATGTTTTAGCAGGTATTGAGATATTTTTTTAACTTAGGGCTCCGCGCTCTCGAAATTCTACGGGCCCCGCGTTACCTTAATCCGGCACTGAAGTGTGCTAGTATCAACCATGATAATATAAAATAAATGATGCAACGAGATCATTATTGTCATTGTAGAATGAGACCCATGTTAGTGATCAAGTAATTTCACTGTTTTCAAACTGTTGCAGTTCTTTGGCGGCAAACTGTCCGAACCAACAGAGGAAAGGAAAATTGTGGTCTGCCGAGCAGATAAGGACGGGAATAATGTTGTTCTTAATTACGAGAATTATGACGCTATTATGACCAAAGAACTGTAACAGTTTGAAACAATGGATGTGTCTGTATGGGGTGCGACGCTTACCTTGATAAACTGAGAAAAGATTGCAACAATCTTGTTGTCAAACTTCATACTGCAGATGCAATGAATGATGAATTGCTGCTACAATTAATTGGAATGAAATGCAAGGGCAACTCGTTCCACAAAGTCAACGGTGCATTAAGAAATGTTTTTCGTTGCAGTACACCGGCTTACGCTCACCCACTCTTCAAAACACAGAAGTTAACCCCGGAGAATTTATTGAACGTTAATATCAAAGACATACCGGTGCGCTAGCTGCAATCTGCCAGGAACATCAACACCTCACGCATTAGTGCATTTCTAGAATTGATACTGAAACCTATTAGGGCAGATTTTTGCAAAAACTGCCCAGACGAATTTTGTCAAAACAACCGTCAATACATTGTAGACCTGCTCAATTGGAAACCAAAACTTGAGAAACTGGTAAGCAAAAACCGGTGTTTACATCGCGGGGTAGATGTGAAAGCACTTTACCCAAGCTCGTGCAGAGACACGGTAACAAAAGTTCTTGAATATGCAATGGAGAAGCATTCCAACTTCAACAGCGAGGCCCATAAACTCATTGTCAAACTGAACGAATTTGCCTGAACAATGTTGGCACCCAATGTGGAAACCAATTATAATACCAAAAAAAACGGAATAATAACCGGTGACAACCACTCAGTCTTATTGGCAAACATTGCTGTGCATTACAGTACGTCGTACAGCGGATTGCTGGTGAGCTGCGTTAGGCAGAACTTTTCTGCATAATTATTAATGACATAACTTGGATAGCTACATCAGAATTGTCAAATGAACGCATTCGACAAGCACTAACTTCAGCATTTGCCAACAGTGGTTTGGAACTAACGTTTCGCCAAGCTTGCACCCCCAAACAAAAGGGTGAAGCTGAGTTCCTAGATGGTAATCATTGCATAACTTACTAAAGACTTCGCTAAACCCACAGGGGAGGGAAAGCAATTCATTAGCGGGAAATCACACCACCCAAAGACAAGATTCAAGTCAATCTTATTTGGAGAAGGAAAAACTGAGGCGTCTCAATCAAAGGAAAGAAGACTCCCTCAGCAGCTTATATCAACTAAAAGAAAAAGCGATTCTCTCAAACTTCCCTTTGCAGATGACTAATGACATGATGGCAATGGCATCAAATTGGGTAAAAAGGCTACGGCCAAAATGCGACAAGCATGCTGACCCACAGATTTGTACTCTATGTCTTTCCCCAACCTGGTAACTCCAACAGAGAAAAAAACTTAAAACCGAAGTCAGTGATAACCTATACAAAACACCTACTACAATTGGGCAAATACCTACAAACTATACGCACCTTGCTTCAAGCAAGACGACGGAGTGTGCCAAAGGTGTGTCGGGACCTTGCGGTCACTGTGCCCTTTGTGTTGGCCATGGAAAATACAATAAAGCAATGGCATCAGATGTATCGCAAATAATGAGCAAAACTAAAACTCTCCCGCTGAGCCAGAACTTAACATGCGCAAACTATGGTATTTGTCTAGCGACTTGTGTGATATGTCATGAACAGTGTGTCGGCCAAACCACGAACATATTTTCCAAGAGGGGGTCATCTCACCGCAGTAATTGGAACAGACCACATTGTAAAAATGGCAAAAATGACAAAGATGAAGTAGCCTTGTCGTGGCACTATTCAGTTTTCCATGGTATCGTAAATAAACCACCTGCACGTGAAGCTCATACACTGTTATTTTTGTTGAACAACATGATTTTCACGCTCTGAAAATCTGTGAAGATAAATGGGCATCATGAACTTGACGCTCAACTTAACATTCAAAACCTGGTCCTTCCCCGCGTGAGATAAATTTCGTGATGTTCTGCACTGGTCGTGGACGTGTTTTGACCTCTTTCACCAACAACGTGCTGTCGATTTTCCCGTCCGTCAAAGCGTTTCAAAAGCGCACACTGAAATTTGGTTGCCAACGCTACCAATGCAGTTTATTTTTACGCATTCTGCAGAATTGCTGAACCATACGGCGTGTGGTTTCAAGCTAAAGTGGACCGGTTGCCTTGCTCAATGAAGCGAAATTCAAGTGAATGCAATTACCTGAGAACAACGTATTTTATACTCGTAGTGTTAATCATCCCAGCTTGTGTTGTGACTTAGTTTAAGTTAAGTTATATTTGCAGTAAGTTTCGAAGCTCTAGTGAATGCATTGAGAAAGACTTACGTAATTTCGAGTTTTAAGTGTCGCTGTTGTGTTGTGTGATTTATTCACTTCAAGCTTGAGGTTGTTTGCTTTCTCCACCCTTTTTTTAGCCTTTCAACGTTTCACATGTTAGCACTGGTTGCAGATTAAAGGAGTGAAAATGCGTAGTGTTACGTACAATCGATTTCCTACTAAAATTCTGCGATAAATTCCTTGCTTGTCTCACTTGTGGAGTGAAGTTACTTGAATACAGATATGTTCAGGTTTGAATCATCACAAAAAGTAGAATAGAGCCCAGTCGGTTGATTCCTCTAAAGCCTACAGAAAACCTAGAGCTTTTAAGTGCCACTTTAGTGATGTTCAAAAATATGAGTTTGGAGATCAGTGTATGACCAAATCAGTATAACTTATTCCTTAGGGCATCTGACCAGAAAACTGTATGATTATTTCAGATGTCCTGGGAACAAAATAAACGCTGTTCTGATGTGATTTGTTTTCTGTGGCATGATTTGATGTTTTGTTTATGGTAGTTCCCAAATAAGCTGGTATTGATGCTGACACTGACCAGTTGTGACTGAAGGCGCCTGTTCCTTGATGCGAAAAGTTTACCATTTTGCCTCAGTGATTAGAACTGTCCGCTGACGTTTTACTGGTGATCAAAAACAACCTGATTATCTAGAAACCAAAGCCATCGCCTAGGGACCATTTTAAAATGTAGCTAGTTGGTATTTGGAAATGTTGCATGGGCATGAAGCAGAAAAGCGCAAACATCGGTTGACAAAAAAACAATGTAGAGCAATAAACTGTAAAGCGATTTGCTTCTCTTGTGGCAAATGTTGAAAAGATCAAGTTTTTTGTGTCTTTTCCTCCATTTTTTTCTAATCGTTCGACATTTTACTAAAAATTCCAATTTTAAACAGATTCATCAAAACACAACCTGCTTCAATTTTTTCCACCGCAGTATTCCGTAATGTTGATATCAGAATCCTGACTTTACTAATTCAAATCGCATTCGATATTTCTGATTATGGCCGATCTTCTAAAAACATATTGTAAAAACCTCATACTTTGCAAAATACTGGTTTGTTCATGTCACGTTTGCGTTCTTCAGTGGAAAGAGCAATCTTTTGCACCACTGTTGTTGGATTCGCATCCTCTTCCTTCTATCTTCATTATCAAAGTGTTTTCGCAAAGCCCCATCATGTTTGGCTTTGCTCTCGTTTCTCCTTCGTTACGTAACAAGTCGTATTGTGTTTCAACTCACCTTCTATCCCAGTGGTTCCCAACCTTTTTTTATGCATTCCTCCCTTGGCTCATTTTGGAACTTTTCATTCCTCCCCTGTTACACAATTTCAGCAGCGTGGCTGAAAAGG
>JGI24158J21664_10005395_pt1 | contig 16716 bp, 7 predicted proteins | sample Ectturendosymbi3_FD_21664 | JGI IMG/M metagenome (IMG submission 21664)
TCGAAAAGCTTTGTTAATTCGTTTCTGTGTTATAATTCGTTCGTGTGTTATGCTAATGTTGCTAATTCGTTTATTTGCTATATTAATGTTAAGTACATTTGAGCAAATTACGTTCTTCTGAAACCAAGGGGTGTACACTCCGACATTAAAAAAAACATCAGGTGGTACGCGATCTCAAAAAGTTTGAGAACCACTGGGTTAAAGGGATTAATTAATTAATTGCTGTTTTTTTGGTCACAACTTGTCAACCACTAATGCCAGATGGCCATTCATAGATTCTAAAAATGTGCATATTCACTTTGAATATTTTAAAGAAAAACATTAAATTGCCACTAGATCTTTTTCTCAAAACCCAATTACGTCATCAAAAAATTTCCAACCCTTCCCAGTTGTGACGTCACACCGAAAAATGTTTTACCCACTAAGGCCGGAAATTAAAAAAATTTGAATTTTGCGTTCTGCCGTAATATGTTATTCGAGATGTTGTCCTGAAAATGATTTGAGTTTGTTTTTCCTGAAATTCATTGTTCAAAGTCCTTTTTTTGGCCGTATGATATATCATACGCTGGTCATTTAAGAGTGTGTCAGCTGCTAATGTGGCCTATATGTTGCATTGTCATTTCAATGATATGCACAGACGCATCGTCCAGTTTTAACACATTTTACTGAAAAATGAAAGCTCTTCCCTGTAAGGACCGCAAAGCCACTACATTGGCATTGACTTTGTCCAGTCATAACTTGCCGGCCGACAGAGCTAGAGAGCTGTTCAAACCCTCTAAAGAAGCAAAACATATAGGATCGATTTTTAAAAAATCGGGCACCTTTGTGTTTAACAACGTTTTTCGTTTTGTTGCTGATCATCATCACGAGTTTCGTTTGCAGTTAGCGAGGTGTTTAACAGAAACATTTGTGGCTTTTGATTACATGTTTCTTCAAAGAAGTCTTTCTCATAATTTTCATGATGCAAGAAGTAAAGGTAATCTGAAAAGTCGAAGCAAAAGTGTTCGGATTTTTGATTGATTTGATTAAATGACCCATTTTAGTTTGTGTGTCTTTCATTCTGGTGTACAAGACATTTCATTATTCCTTTCATTTTTCCTAAGCACGAAACACGATCTTCCTTCATTTCGCAGTAAATTCTTACAAGGAAATATATTTAGGGCTGGAAATGTCTTATGCACCCGACCCGGCCCGCACATCGCTTTGCTAAGCTACTGGGCAAAGCATTAAACACCTCTTGATAGCCAGTAGGACATGTTTATGAGCAGTATTTCATAGTGAACATACTGTAGCCTGCACATGTTCACGCTGAACATCGGCATACCTCCAGAGACGTACTGTAGTACGATATGTTTACAAGTGTGTGCATTTTTTTGCATCTAAACACCTCATCACAGGACAAAGCCTTCCAAACGCAAACCGATCACAAAATAATTGTTACAGCAACAGAAAGAAAAAGCTCTCTATTCTATACGTTGTTCTTGCAATAGTTGACAAATTATGAAATTAAAACAAAATGTTTGGTGCTGGTTTTGGATAAAGTCATGTGCAGTCACGATTTTACTGAAATTTTCTTTGAATTGTTTCGACTTGTTTTTTTTTCTCGAGGCATACTGAGGCAAACCTGGACAAGCACGGGCAAGTCGAATTTGTAAGGATCCAAGGCATGTCTGGCAGAATATGTGAAGTCGCATACTGCCAATTAACGAATACCCAATAACTATAATTTGTCATTACATAGCTCCAACGCATGAAAATGATAAAACACGAGTTCGTTCTTGAATCTCAATGACATCTTAGTGCCTGACTTTATTTTGCCCTGATGACCTAACTGCTGAGACTAANAACTAAACAAGGTTANAGCAGTTTCAGACACCTTGCAGGAAAAAAGGAACTCCGTTGGAAAATCAGAATGTCTGGGCAGCCGTGACAACAGGGTGGTGGTGGCAATATTGCATAAACTCGATTGTGCGTTAAAAGTGCATATATTCCAGGGAAAGTTACATGTCTTTTGGCGTTACGNAAATTGCATTGTTGGTAGGTTTCAAATGTGTTCGGATTTTGAGACATAAATTNTGTTTTGGTTGTCCATATTGTGGGTGGAATTCCGAATAGGAAGGAGGCGCTATTGTAGACGTTTCGCGCAATCGGAAAATACTTGATATCATTCGGTACTACCAACAAAATGTGCCCATAATAGTAAGTGGACGTTTTACTGAGGTGGTCGCAGAGCAATGTTCCACTAGGTTTGAAAGACCGTTGTAGAAAATTCATGACACTATTTGTTCCATCAACACACCCTAAAAATAGCAATGTAGCACTGTGTATGCAGATGGCAAATGATAAGATGACGTTTCGTGACTGTTTTATTTTTCTCAATTATTTTGGGAATGGTTCATGAATGTTTTCATCGTTTAAACTGTGATTTGTGTTTCTCAGGCACTGCTTTTTGGGCAATTGGTATAATAATGGAATTAGTATGCTATGAAAGCAAATAGGATTCAACGACACTGCCCGTTTTTGCAGACTTGTGATGAACAACAGAACAACTCCTACAGGATTTACTTTGAATCATCAGTACATAAATTCAATTGATTCGCATCACAATTTACACGCGTTTGATTAAAATTCAAGGAAATTAATTTTTCACAGCCACGAATCAGACATTAGGATGTTGTCAGAATCTACATTTTGCCAACGGTGTTGGCAACTTCAACTCTTATCAAAAGAGAATCTTGCGCAAGCTCTACTGTTTTGCATTTCATTTGCAAACATATGCAAATTTATTGAGTTTTGAGCGCTTTTGCGTGGTTAAATTCAAATGTTGTTGCAGGGCGTAAANTGCAGTTGAATGCATCGCAGATTTCGCAGATCTAACGAGCAAATATAGCCATAGGATAGAATTTCGCAAGGCGCCTTTCACATTTTCCAGCAAANCAACCGCACAAGTCGTTAAGAGCATTTTGAAAGAAAAATTCTCTCTGCTGTACATTTTTTGCACTAGAACTAAATCTACAATAAATTTACACAAAGACGTGTTTCCTATGGCAAAAACCGAGATCAGCATAGAACGTTTGAGCACAAAAATAATTTTGGTTTTACCCTGGAGGGAGATACGAAAACATTCAACCACAGTAAATAGCCGTTCAGAACGCAAACACTCCACTAAATGCTAGCAAAAGTGAGGATCAGGTTAGTCTTCTTGCGTTCAATCATTTAGGATTGATACTGAGGTAACCTAACTGTTTACCAAATGATAAATATCATTTGCTTACCCAAACGGTGCAGTCTTTCTGCGATATAGCAGCAACACTAAACAAGTAGACTAAGTCCATTTTGTTCATTTTGTTCATTCAAACATGGCGTGTTTTTGCTAAAATGGGGCTTCATCCCAAACACCTGACAAATAGGCTAAGTGGGCTATTGAGGTGAAGTGTGCCTCACAGATGATGGTAGACCGCAGTGATCGATTCCCGGTCGCGCCACACTGAATGTTCGGAAACCAGTACTTGTGGCTTGTCCAACCTCCTGCTCGGAGGTAATGGGCGGGTGCAAAAGAACATTCCCCGGGTGCTGCTGCCATTGGCTCATCACCAGTGCAGCATTCACTGCATAAGGAGCCTCGTGGCCCACGGCACAAGCAAGCGGAGATGGGCTCTGCGCCCTCCTCCAGACACTCTAACCCTTAAAGGTGTAAAAAGCGATTTGATGAAATTTTCCCTAAAAACAGATTATCACCACGATAACCTCAACGCGTTATCACGATGTTAAAAATTTTACGGGAAGTGAAAGATTAAACGATTTGCAATATAATAATTACCTTCCATTTTTCTTGGAATTAGACAAATCACTGCTCGCCTTGAAACTCTTCAAAGCTACGATCAAATCTAAAAACTTTCTAGGGATTGACCATCACGTCTACATTCAGTAACTAGATATCTTATCAGACATATATCTATGAACCGACTCATCAGTGTCTCTGAAAATTTCTTTCCAAGACTGCTGTTAAAATCGCCAACGACGTTGAAATTACAGTATCATTATGTTGATTGCTGTACGAAGTATTGCTTGGTTAACGTGAATTTTTGCAGGGATGTTGGCAATCGGCATAGAGCTTGTAGGACATTTTTACACCACAAAAACCAACGTTTTTTGAAGCAAAAATATTTTGCAAACAAGTATGTGCAAAAGAGAGTTTGAACATGTTTCCATTGCACTACACTTCAAAAATTTTCTACATTAGTTTGAACGTGCTTTTGTTAATGCAGATTGCCGATTTTTAGTTTGCCTTGTATTATACCATGAACATCTCTGATGAGCTTGAAATAATTAATAGGTGTAGCCGGTGGCTGTAATTTATTGTACCTATGCACAGGAACTGCGTTCGTTGACAAGAGGCCTGAAACGCTTGTTGCTAAAATAGAAAACATTTTCAATTACGATTCACTTATCAAGTTTCGTAAAAATAATACAAACAAATTAACAGCTGCATTCGCTAGTCTAAACTGTATGATGTGACTGGATTTCTTACGATATCCGCTTCATTTTTGTGTTAATAAAGATTTTTATGAACAACCTGTGCATTTTCGCTTTTAGTGAGATTACCCAACGTCAAGCAAACAGTTGGTGCTTTCGGTTGATTTTTGCTCGATTGATATTTTGCAGGTCTTCACTTAACTGCGCGTCATCATACGGAGGAGCTTGGTGGCATAGGAACTGTGCATATGCAAATTTAAATACGCGATGGGGAAGAAACCATGGCATGCTAGGAATGACATGGCGGACATGGAAGTCTGGCTATGTGAAATCGAGCATGATGATGGTTCGATGTGATTAATCAACGAAATCACGAACGAACATCGGCAAAGACATTCAAAGTTAAGCTGTACAAATACACAACAAACAAACTGAGTAAAGCAAGAGTTGCTACAAATATGCATACGTTTGCATCAACGCTTTGGCATCTCGTCTGAGTTATCATCTTTGTCATTTTTGTATATAACTGAATCATCTACAGTACACCCAAGCACATGGGAGGGAGAAATCAACGCTCGGCGATTTGCACATATACTTGGAATGCTTGTTGAGAGATGTTGGTTCATCGAGTTTTGTCATTTTATAGTAGTAAGGCAACAACACTGTAAGAATCCACGGCACCGTGCGTTGTAACAGAATGTTGCTTAATAAGCTAATAGTAATAACTAAGGCAATCAAAAGTCAATAAAGTTATTTTTTTCTGCCTATTTTAAAGCTTATGACAAGTCCTCAAACCAAATTTCACGCTCATACCATGAAGGAATCCAAATTATTAGGTCAAAAAAAGTCAAAATTTATCGTTGGGGTAAACTTTTCTTGCAGTAGACTTTTTTCTCTTTATCGATATTTTATTGAAGCTACAACAACATATTGATATGCTTTTGCAATTTTGTTTGCAATTCTGTAATGATAATTGGTTTACTGCATTATCAGACATAAAAATGTTGTTTTGCTCACTACTGGACGATTGAATATTGTGAAGGATAGACGTGGTAAGGCAAGAAACATGGTCTTACAATACTTGGTTTGGTAAATGCTCAATGCATTATACATGCAGCGTTTCATCTTTATGATGTACTCAGGTTCGACTCTACGGTAGTCATAAATGTACTTATCAATGAACCATCCCTCAAAGTTAATTGTTGTTTTTTTTATGTCGAAGCACAGAGTGGATGAATATGCTTATGGATTAACCTCAACACTTACGGCTGAATTATTTTGCAGTTCGAAACGCAGAAAATTTATAGGTTGAAATGAAGTCAAAATTAATTACAAAGTCAAACTGTCACGCTTTCAGCTCACAAAATTGGTTTCCCTAGTAATAACTAATCATATGTACAAAAATTAACACCAAACAACCATTTCAATAACAAAGTGAAAAATATTAAGAAGAAAATTAACGATGATTAGAAGTGATTTACATTTAACATTTTACACCAACATCCTTCCATTTTGCCTGTATGTTCGTATTCGCACTTTAAAATGGTTTCATGACAAACCCACGCATGACGTAGTTAAATCTCGCATGGTTACACACAGAATAGTTGCCTATAGCAGAGTAATCTTGTGTCTACTGTAGTTGCAAGAATCCGTGAATAGTTCGGAATTTAAGGGTTTCTATGGTTTGCCAAATGTTTTACTTCGGATGGTGCATGTAACGTCTTGCTCTTCCGGGATAGTGATCATAATCTTATATTTCGTAATAGACACAGAGTGCAATCAATCTGGAAAAGCTTTAAAATAACCGTGTTGACAATTGATGTGAAGAGCAAAAATATCACGAAAAGCAGTTTTTTCCCAATATGTGTTTTTAAGGCAACATAGTTATCATTTTTATTTCACCCACTGCTAATTATTTCTTGTGCCAATTAGCAGTGACGTAGCAAGGCTAAGTGCCGCCGGTCCCTACCGAAAAATGTCGCACGTTTCACTCCTGGAAATTTTCTTACAAGAATGTAAGATAAAAGAAGATCATAATTCGAGCTAAGTAACAATGTGAGGAATGTTCAAACATCTTGAACATGAGAATCAAACACTCACAGACTGAAATGGGTGTTGTCTTTCATTATCACTGATGGGTCTTGCTCTTTCGGCTTATTCACCACCTTTTCATGATTTCTTCCTATTTTTTCTGTCTTTTTTACACATTTATCTATGGAGCCGGCATACTTCGTTGAATTTTCTTTCCTGTTGGCTTTTAGTTTGTGGTAAGCAGCAACAATTAGCGTTAATTGTTTGCTCATTCTATGTCAGTGTTTTTCAACCTGTGGGTCATGGCCCACTGGTAGATCATAGCGCAGTTTTCCACGGTGTTAGAAGAAATATATGTTAGCATACAATTATCTAGACATCTAATCACAACAGCGTGGCGCTGCACACAACCTGATTGTGTTCGGCAGAAACATTTTCACTGAATTGCAAAAAGGAATAAATTCGTTACTTTACAATAGCGTGGGTTTGTTTATACGTACAAAAGCACAGCCTATGCTAACGAAGCAGCAGGCTGCGCAATTTTATCACAAGTTATCTCGGCAACGTAAGGAAAAAGATTGAGAAACACTGTTCTAAGGTAAAAATTAAAAACGCAAAATGTTAGGTTTTGGCGAAACCCCGTTTGAGAAGTGATGGAGGTATCTAATTTACAGATGCAAACATTTACATATGTTTATTTTTCGTATAGTATGCCTATGTTTTTACCTAAAATAAAGTATATATGCTGCATACACTTGGCTACACTAATTAATTTGATAATCTAATCGCAGTGACGTAAAAATATTTTAATAATGTTCACTTCACGTTTAAGTAACGGCTTATTTCTTTTAGAACTTTATTTTTGCAAAAGAAGTATCTGGTAAGAAGCTGGATGGGATTATGTCAAGACTATGCCACTTCACAGCATAAAAATTGATTTTGGGAAGGAAATCGACCATGTTTTGGGCTGACCAGTTTGTGAAGTTCAAATCCAAAACTGCCTGCACTTAGGTGCTATTGAACATGTTAAAATTTCATAAATCCTGAAAGCAGTTTATTTAGTACAGTCTTTGGACTTTATTTTTGCAAAAGAAGTGTCTGGTTAGAAGCTGCATACGTGCATCACATCAGAACAACCGTGACCGCCCCTAAATGCATGAAATCATCTTGCTTTTGATCGATAGCTGCGTTGAAAAACTGATTGCCGAAAATTGTCGTAAAATACTTTCCCATTCTGGCCTGAGTTTACTTATGTGCCTGCAAGTGGAAAAATGTCCTTGAAAATAACATTCTGTATTTACATGTCTCAATTCCTGTTTGCTTGTTGCATGCAAAACTGCAAGCTTCAAGCGAAAGATGAATTTGATCTTCAAATGACCGCCAATGAGGGCTACTAGGAGAATTTTTGCATTTTTCTGTCTTTTTGGTGTCGTTGGCATGCGTAACTCCCGTGCATTAGTTTTTGGAAAGCTGTCTTTGTTTTTGACAAAATCAAAATCTTTTGAACTTCAGCAATTTTGTTTTTCGTGTCAGGTGAGCTTGAGAATAATTGCAGAGTTGGTGAACAATCCGCTTCACGTATAACTTGAAATGAAAATCTGAATATTCAAGTAACTTTACTATAGTGCAAAAAGGTGTGGGAAGGCCGTTTCCACGCGTTCCCACCCCACTACCGCCCTGGACGTAACCCTGATGATCAATTATGAGAAATGATGATCAATTTTGAGAATGCCGCTTTACACAAATATCTTGTGCAAAAGGCTTACAAGCATGCCTCCGTGTGGGGATGAATGCAATAAGGTCAATATTGGTCAGTAGGTTAAAAGAATCATGACGTAACAACTCATACCTTTTTTTGCTTGGTTGGTTATCATCACTGGATAGCTCAGGCAGATATCCTACAGATATCCTAATAAACAACTGACAGCATGAAGCACGGTATTGCCCCTAAAATGTAGCAGAAATAGATACACTGCAGGCCAACGTTCTTGTAAAGATTACAAAACCTTCATCTGATTTGCCAAGCAATTCGTTTGCGAACCCAAAATTACATTTTGCGACCAAAATAGGGTCGTGACCCACAGTTTGTATAGCTCTGCACTAAATTACCGTCATGGTCTTTCACCAGTTCAAAGTGACACAGCGCCAATTTTTACAATTGCGCAATCCCTTATACGTCTTTGCGTGTTAGCTTGTGTCATGATATTTTTGCTTTGTTTCAGCTTATTAGCTTCTTTATCGCATGAGCCAGTCTTTTCAATCCAATTCTACTCAGCTTATTAATGGAGCCGTAAGAAACAATAAATCTCTCGCTTTGTCTCTCTCTCTCTTTGAAACATTTCAGTATGCAGAGTAATATTGGTAAACGTTTTGGCCACTTTGCACAGAGTTAACCGCGTTCAAAGTTTTTGAAGTTTACCTGAACAGGTTGGAATAAAAATGAAACGAAATCCTTATTTTAAAATGTGTTCAAAGCTAGTACCCTGCAGAGGTGTTAATCGGCACTCAAGACGTTGTTTTCAGAATATGTGCCTAGTGCAGTGTTTCTTCACCTGGGGTGCTAGCACCCCCAGGGTGTGTTGAAATCAATTTCAAGGGGTGCTGGGAAGGTCACATATGTGGTGGTAAAAGGTGGAAGGAATACGTTTGTCTTTACTTTATCCTTATAGTAACCAGATGTTAGCCAATGGAAGAGGGAGCTGGACTGCTTAGGCGTGACCAAAAGGGGTGCTGAGGAAGGAAAAGGTTAAGAAACGCTGGCCTAGTGTACTATTTTTTCCACTAGGAATTTTTCCCCACAAATACATGATTATAGCTACAACAATTTTTAATTTTTTACATAAGTCAAAAAAGGAATGTTCCATAAGCTTTCTAAATCAGTGTTTCTGAAAGTGGGCGGAATCGCTCCCCTGGGGGCGAATTTAAAGGGCAGTGGGGCGAAAAAAATAAAGGGGGTGGAAGGGGGCAAATCAACACAACGGGGGCGAAAGATCTCAACCACTAATCGGTCATTGAGTTAACTTCAGTAGCATGTTATGACTTGTCATTTTTTTGTCAACTTCAATTTACTGTGATAATCAATGGAGGTTGTTGCTAAAGTAATTTATCCATTAAATTTTTACTCTGGATCGTCTGCGTGCCCGGCTGCAGTGTGAATTATTTTCACAAGAGTTTTGAACGTAAAATTAGCGTCGTAAAAAAATTGTTAGTTCAGCTATTTGATGGCTTAATTGATCTATTTAATACTTTCTTTGAAGGAATTATTTAAATTTTTTACCTTGTGTTCGCTTTATCAGGCTTGAGGGGGGAAAAACGATGTGTCGGGAGTGAAAAGGGGGCGATGGAAAAAAACAGTTTGAGAAACACTGTTCCAAATCATAATTTGTTCATTGTTTCAAACGTAGATGTTTCTCGTTACGGCAAATTTTCAGCTTTATTGTAAGATAGGATTTCTTTTTCACGCTTGTGACATGAATAGGAGTTCTTTCTCATGTGTTCCCTTCAAGTATGCACGATGGCAGACCGGAACAGGTATATGTGAAAATGAGATTTTGAAAATGTAAAATCACCTGCCAATGCGTGCAATGAAACTATTTCCTTAAATTATATTCACAAGTTAGTACCGACGCTTTTCAATAAAGGACATGCAGTTGCAACTGTTTCTTAGAAATCCGCTCGTCTTTCGAAAGGCGTCACTGAACTTGTGTCGCCCCGTCATTTCATGTCGTCGGATCGGATCATAATTAGACGTAGGACTGTTATTCGAATGGCAACATGGCAACAGTGGTTCATTGGTAAATTATGCTCGACAGAAACTTGAATAAATATTGCTTGAACGCATGCAAGTACTTTGGAAAATGTTGGTTAAAAGTCATAAGCACATCTGTTACCTAAATCGGATGCGAGTATCATTATGAAAGCGGCAAAGCCGTAATTTGAATCCACAACTATTTTCCAAGAGTATCGTGTTATCGAAAACAAACGGTACACCAGCATGTACAACAAAAAAGCTGAAGATTGGCTCAAAATTGCACGAATTTTGTTTATTGGAAATTGTGTGATTGAGCTTGACTTCCAAGCTATCACCAATAAGACATGCTCACACTATAGATCTTGTTGTTGGCTTAACTCTCTTCAAAATATCAGCAATTTTTAGGTTGAACCACATTCCTGTCTAGCGAAAATCTCTGTTGTGCAATGGAATTTCTCTTGACATAAAATACCGAAAAGTTAAGTGAAAACCATACATCACTATCTGCTACGATCAAAACATTGCAATATATTTTGAAAATGATTAGCTATGTACATGCAATATCTTTTATTTTCTCTACTGTATGAATAGTTTTTCTTTATTATTCGATATGCATTATATACATTTACATCGTAAACTGCAAAAAATGCGTCTATACTTAAGAAAGCAACGATTGCAGCTTAATATGTCGAAGGCAGCTTGAGTCGTTTGTGTTAGAGAGGGACTTCACAGATAGCACCTCTCTGAAAACGGCAGGGCACATCATTAACCCCGTAATTGCCAAATTCACCCAGAAATTCTCCACAGTCTTCACCGCCGCTAGGTTGTCCGGGATACCAAGGAATATTTGTAGCTGGACTACCGTCAATCCATTTCCAATTTCCCTCAATCAACCTTAAGCCAACAAAGAGACGGTCAGGTGGTAGCTGCTTCAGGTTGGCTCCCAGAAACCTGTGAATAAAGCACATCCTTATGTTCTGCTTTCTGTCTCTGCAGACATGTGGGATCACCATGGTTTCATGTGAAATCCTTGTAATCAGTAATTGTAAGTTGCCAAACCAAAGCAATTGCTTCAATCAAACAAAAAGTTATTAACGATATCCACCAGCATTTACTCACAGTGCCTTGGAACAAAGGTTTCGCCAAACTTGCAGAGCTGATCAGAGGAGAGAATTGTCCTTTCTCGACGTTAACCATCCGAGAACTACTAAAGGTCATTTTGCATGTGTCACTGAAGATTTTGTTAAACCCACAGTGGAAGGAAGGCAGTTCGTCACAGTACCGGTAAATTACAGCACATCAAATCGGCATCAAAATCAACTTCATTCGACGAAAGATTACGACGACTCAATCAAAGGAAAGAAGATTACTACCCATCAACGCAAACCGACTGAGAAAGCGGTCCAGTAAAATTTTGTTTGGACTTCACATATTACATGATTGCCAATGACATCAAAATGAAAGGAAGATTGCGCCCCCCAAAAAATGTGAAAAAACAGTTGACACAAATGTTTGGGCTACATCATTTCCCCACCTGCTAATTCTGTGGAAGAAAGGAAAAACTTAAATACGACAGCAGTGGTTAACTGCAAATAACGCACCACAATCGGCCAAGAACTGATCAACTACTGTACAAGCACCTTGCTTCCTTTTAAGGAACGCAAAGTCGCAATAGTGGCTATGATTACGTCCAGTCATAATTGCCGACCCAGAGTTGCAAATGGGCCTCAATTTGATGCCCGAACCCGGCCCGAGCCCGACATTCATTTTGGAAGCTCGATTTAGACCCCAAAGGTAAATTTAACGAGCGCGTCAAGATATGTGAAACTGCGGGGTGTCAAAAAACGTAGTGCACGGGTAAAGCTGCAGGTACACTGTTTTATCACAACCAAAATAGCAAACACATTGACCAAAATATTGGCTTAAACAAGAAAAAACTTAAATTTTTTAATGAAGGATAATATTATGGAATGCAATGTTTGTCAATAAAAAGGAAACTATCCACGATGGCGCCACAGGCATAAACGAAGCTAACTAGGATAGAGCTGTAGGCATGAAAATCCGTTTTGTTGGTCATCGTTTCTTAAAACAAACCAAGAATCGCATGAATGATTGACCTTTTCAACGCAATGCCATGGCGTGCTAATTTCCTCACAGCTGTCTGCTATAAAAAGTTATGTATGAAGGTCCGAAATCGGTCCGAAACATTTTGGCAAACTTAAGCCCGAACCCGGCCCTACCCGAAAAGCCAGGCCGGACTTACAACTCTGTGCCGACCAATAAAAACTAGAGAGCTGCTCAAACCTTCTACGGATTCTGTACGTCATCTACCTTCGATTTGAAAAAAAATTTAAGTTTTGGGTATGGTGTTTCCTGTGGGTGACGTCGCAATGGAGGCACGTTTCGCTCTTTTTTTACTGAGGTTACCTAGCCCTGGGCGCCAACCCAAACAGGCTATTTTTTGGCTAAAGGTTTTTTTAACAAGGCTTTGATCCCAGTTTTCAGAGGTCTTGATTGGCTTTCCAGCATATCTGTAGCTTAAAGTATGGCTCAAAAAACACAAATGAGGAAAAATCTAACTCTCAAAAAAGGTAAACCACGTTTTTTTCTGACCCTGCGGCCGTAACTAGGCAGCAGATTGAGCTAGAGAACTGTTCAATCCTCCTAAGATGGGGAAAGTCTTGTAGCATAGAATAAATGTTTTCAGTTTTAGACGTCGTTTTTTTCTTCATGTTGACATGATGGGAGTATGTTTATGCACATTTTGTTTACACTTGGATGATGTCATCATCTCCTGGGAGTTGTCAAAACGGGCGGATTTGTTGGCTCAAAAATGTTATCGGATTCTAGGCTATAATCGTTTTTTTTGCAAGGTTTGACTGACTTTCTAGCGACTTTCTAGCATACCTTTTTCAGAAACGTTAAAAAGTCGATCAAGGGCTCTAAAGACTCGTGTTATAGTTTAGAATGTAACAAAACCTACGCCACGAAATCGGCTCATTGTATCGACAGATGACGCCATGAAAATAACGCAAACATTACCGCAATCGTCAAGTCATTGATCAAAAACACCAAACCATAAACATAATTGTTTCTTTCATTCTAAGATACAGAACTTCACCAGTTTCAGAGGGTTTGAATAGCTCTCTAGCGCAATCTCCTTCCAAGTTATGGCTGGCCAAAATTTACAGAAAAAGGACAAATCATACCTGTCGTGTAAAGTTTGGTTTTTTCATAAATTGAATTTTTGAGCCATACTTTTTGTCTCCAGATGTGCTAGAAAGCCAATCAAGGACTCTAAAGACGCAGATTGTAGCCAAGGTTCCGCAAAAACTTCAGCCAAAAATATTGCCCCTTGGGTTGGGGCCCAGGGCTAGGTAAATTTGTTCAAAAAGGCGAAAACATTCTTCCATTAAGACGTCACCCACAGAAAACCCAAAACGCAAAACTTCCAAATTTTTTAAATCTAAATTACAAATCTTCCCGACTCCGTAGAGTTGAGGGTTTGAACAGCTCCTTAGCTCTATATGTTGCCAAGTTATGACTGGACAAATTCATAGCCACTATTATGGCTTTGCAGTCTTTACAGGGCTTTTAAACAAGCCAACACACAAAGCGAAGGTGCCTCACGGCCTTGCAAGCACTGCGCACTTTGTCGTTGCCATAGAAAACACAATAAATTCGTGGTCACAAATGTTTCACATATCCTGACAACAAAAAATTTGACTTTCGCGCTGAAACAAAAGCCTCACACGTAGGAGCTGTGTTATTTATGTGTCAACTTGTGTGATATACCTTCCAGGTTATGTTGGTCAAAACGTAAATGAATTTAGATACGGTCAGTGTAGATAAATACTTGGAAAACACCAGGCAAGAGGGACTACAGCAAAAAATGGCAGTATCGTGCCACTATATTGTTCCATGGCTTCATAAATAAACTACACGGAGTATTCATGAAACCTACACTGGCGTTTTGTAGAACAACCCAGTTTTGACTCATTGAATAACTGTGCAGACAGATGGCTGAACAAATCAAATGCACAAATAAACATTCAAGGCATGATCTTCCTTCATGCGACACAATACTACCCTTTTCGGTAATCCGTGTTTAATTTTTTTTCTGCTTTCCCCATTTTTGGTGATTTTTTAAACGTGTAGTTTTCCATTTGCCAATTTTTAAGCTTCTCTTCCCAACGTTTTTATTTTTATGCTTCTCTTCCCAAATTAAAACGCACAGCCTAGAGTACGTTTGCCAACCTGACGATTTCATGACCCCTTCCTGCCGAAGCATTCAACTACCTGCTTTGGTTCAGTCAACGCCGGGCTGCTTATAGCTGTGTTTCGTTGCTCTGTAAGTGGCGTCGGATATATTTCCAGTTTGAGTGAAAGCAATTATTTGCGAATTTACTTGCCTCAACTTGTGTTTTGATTTATTTATTTTATTCTTGAGTTTACATGCTTTCTCTGTCCTTGCTTTGGCCATTTAGCACTTCACACGCAAGAATTGTTTGCAGATTAATGGATCGAGGATGCGCAGAATTACGTGGCATCAATTTCCTAAAGAAACAATTTGCTGATATATATTAATATATCACTACTGGAATTAATTTCCCATGTGGTGTTAATTGTGGATTAGGTCAATCCAACAATCGACGAAATATCAACGTTTACTGCAAGTTTGATTTCAAATCGATCGACTGGTTGACTTATTTACTTATGTCTGCGTTTGCTTTCGATCTTTTGCCAGTATATTCCTTTCTTCGAACGCACATTTCGTACGTAAGGTATCAAACGTACCAAACTATAACACTATCAAAGCATTTTGCAGTTCTTTCTGAGTCCTCTCCCCATGAAACACACATTTACAGAACAAGATGTAACCTTAAAAATTCATTGGGATTTGCTAACAATGTACCCTGTTTGTTTTATTCCAGGGACGAATGAGCAAGCTGCCGTTTGATCTGATTTTGTACATTACCTTAGCATATATGAGTCTGTCAACATTTGTCCGACCAAATGACCTCCTTGTTACTGGCAGTAGGTTTCAGCCTTGTTAAAATTCATTTTCTCTATTTTCAGCTGGTATTTGTAGCCGTTGTGTGGAAATTTCCAGATGCTTGATAAAATACAAGATGCTATCAGGACACATTTTCGATTAAACTGAAAACTACATGCCTTTATGTTGATTTAATGAATTGTAGAAGAATCCTGGTTTTACCAATCGCAGGAATTGTTCAAATAAAAATAGTGTTACAATCTCTCGAACGGTAGAATATTTGCGTCTTTTCACGAAAATACAGGCACACGTGTGAACATTGGAAGATGATTTGAAAAAAAGGAAGACAACGACACCTGTCAAATTTTTTGGCTTTTCTTGGAAACCTTGTAGTACTTAACAACACTTGCTTCACCATGCAAAACATCATGAAACGAAAAACATTTTAAATAATTTATGAAGAGCATCTTCATCAGCTTTAATAATAATACGTCATCAAAATACCTCTGTCGTTGGCAACGACAAGTGAACTTATGCACCTGCTGAAACAATTCATCTTTCAAAGGTAAATAATGCACTTTTAACCAGTATTCCAGAAAATTTGAAAAACGTTTGCCCTGTCCAAACATTTCATGAACAACTTGCTGTCTCAAGTTCAAAAGTTTTATATTTTGCTAAGTGCCCGCTCACTACAAAGCATACGATAAAGACACATTTGTAATTCGGTTAAATGCAAAGACAACGTTTTTATGAAATTAAATATGCGACGTCATGAAGAACGCGATTTTTGAATCTTGGAATATGTTTTTTGTTCATTCGCTTTGTCCGCCTGAATGATGTCAGAGGTTTTCGTCAGCGTCACAAGCATGCCGAAACGGGTCAGAACTCTGCACATCTTTTCACCTGTATGGCTTCCAGCTGTAGTGTTCACGTGCTCGTCTAATCGATTTTCGATTTTTTCAATTGCAAAAAAAATTAACACTGTAGGTATACAGTTTGTATTGGAATGTGCATCCATCAGATTTGTCTAAATTTCATTTCATGGAAAAATGAATGCAAATTTGTAGCCTGAATTACGCAGAAAACACTGAGTGCAGTGAGACGTAGACCATGGTTACAAGGTTTATAAAATTTTTGCAATGAGAAAATTTTACGTGAGAAAAAATTGCAAAGTGTTGGAAAACTTTTTCTAAAATAAAATTTCTTTGGAAAATCTAGTTGAAATATTGTGCTGGATATTTCTCAGAAGCATGTGATCTGGATTTATCTGTGTAAAATATTCTTAACAGGAATTTTGAAATTGAACGACGGTAAAATGTGTATAGGTTACGTTCTACGAAGACACAACATTTTATTGGAGAACTTGGCAGTTTCCATGACACAGAAATTGTTAATTAAAGAAACTCTTCCACTATGCAGAGTCGTGCACTTGCACAAAACTGGTTTCAGCAGAACTTGTGTG
>JGI24158J21664_10005397_pt1 | contig 16715 bp, 12 predicted proteins | sample Ectturendosymbi3_FD_21664 | JGI IMG/M metagenome (IMG submission 21664)
CTGAAATCGCCCCCCCCCCTGAACTTATTGGCTGGAACCGCCCCTATCGAAGCAAAACCTCGCCTGCAAGTAAGTGATGTTCCGCTGATCGGCGGATTGCACGTCAGGATGTGCCCCCCTATCCAGACCGACGCAGTGACCTGTCCACTGTTGATTGGTGGACAGGGGAAGCTTAACCTCACGTAAAACTCCTCGCTCAAACATTCGCGCCAAACGGTAAAATAGAAACTTTGCTCCTTTCATGCACAAGGTCACCGACAAATTAAGACGCTCATCGCCAATGCGCGCATAAGCTGCGAGTCGACAGAAAATACAAATCCAAACGGCGTATTGCTTTAAACAAGCACGCGGCAGAATAAGACGTTGCGTCAGAATCACTATAGTGACGCAACAATCGCAAATGCTGACCTAACAGTAGGTGTTTGAAAATGGTGCATTTTTTTCAGCGGAAATTTTGAACCGCCGACGGTAAAAGGCAAAAAAACGACAATTATATATTCAGGTAATGGACACAATGAGTCAAAAGGTTGGTTTGGAGGGAGATGATTACATTGTGAAACAAAATCTCCGACAAAATCGAAGTTTTTGTCAAAAACTTGAAGAGTATCGCAATCTTCTCGGAGGCATATCTCACTGGCTGCAAGTGACAGTACTTTATTGCAAGCACATGACCAACCCCAACCCTGTGAGGTCCTTGTCCACACGCGTGAGGTCCGGGCGAGGCCAAAATACCGGTCATTCAAGTGGCGAGTTTCTTTGCGCCTGGTGTAAATCCTGGTAAACAGGTTTGGAACAAGTCGCACCAGGCGCCGATATATTCAGTCACTTTTAGAAACGGGTGAAATAAGGATCAGCGTCAATTGCAGCAAAGAGTCAAAGCTAAAATGCACGCACGCCACCAAAATTGTCGCGATATACTGCATTAAAGACGTCAACTGGAATATGACGGACACTTGACGAAGCGCAGTGACGTCATCGCCAGTAGACTTGTTCCAACTATTGTTAAGCTCATGATTGTCAAGCGAAGGAACTAGTGTGAGCTGCTTTGAAGCGTAGTGGCATTAGCGGTGGGGCGAAACAAGCATTGTCTAATGTGGCGAAGCAGGAAGACGCGAGGAAAGTTGCGGGTCCAGGGAGGAACGGTGATTCGCATTGAGCTCCCTGGTCCAGCGCGCCATTCAATGAATGGTGAATGCCTTTTCGCACAATCTGAAATAGAAAGAAAAAAACTGATTTGAACGTAACGGCTGAATGACAGTGGTTTGTTAAACGAGTGGCAACTGCCACTTCAATACAAGAGTGGCAATCGTCANTTCANTAAACGAGTGGCAACTGCCGCTTCAATAGAAGAGTGGCAATCGCCACTGATCAGTCCGTATTTTCATGAACNAAATCGAAAATCAGCTTGTATGTCACTTATGGAAAAAAGGCGCCAGCCATTCGCTTAAAGCAAAACCCCTTTTCTTGCCTCTTCAATGAAACGTTCACTTTTTTATGAAACGTCCGGAATGAAAAGTGCAAGTTCTGAGGTGAAATAACTGGATCTGGGCCTTGAGTTTTAAAACGACGATTATATTGTTATCGTGTCTTGTCACTCAGGGTAGTTTGGTTTGATTGATTGAGGTCAAAACGGGCAGACTATTTTGCTCCGATAAATTACGCGACAATCCATGCCAGGGACTGCACGGATTTATCCGTGGGTTGCTGATCCGACACACACCGGCTGCGACTGGAGAACCAGTTGCGTAGCCAGCCCGAAAATTTTTTTGGGGGGAGCCAAAATGTTTTACTTCAGGCGAGTGGAAGTATTTTTGTTTGGGAGGCCGCTTTTTGAAGCACAAAATGACTAGATATTCAAAAAATTTGGGGGCCATGCCCCCCTGGATACGCCAATGGAATGAGCGATTTTTGCTTGATGCCCGGCCTGAATCACGTGCAGGTCACGAAATATTTGAATGACGCCAAAGCAGGCCGTGTCTAAGGTCAACTCACGAGCCACTGCTGGTTGGCCAATCATCTTACAGCACGTAGAAGGAAAGTTCGGGGGCTTCTTGTCTACGGGGTTGTTTGGATGTTGCGCAGATTGTGCTGCAGTGTAATTTCCGCTTAGGTTAGAAAAACTACTATGAACAATTCGGAGGTTGTATTTGCGTGTGGCGCTCCTCGGGCGATGAGGCCCTCACGAGACGGTTTCGTTGCTAAACTGGCGATACGCGTCGGCAGCGGGAGGAGGAAGCCGTGCGCAAAACCTGAGTTTTTTTCGGTCACAGACTGAAATGTTTTTGAAACGACCGAAAAAAATTGAGCAATTTCAGTCAAAATGTCTGAAAATATAGGCCAATAAACACTGTTACGGTGAGTTTTAATACAACTGTGAGACAAATGACCGAAATGTCTCAGTGAAAAAAAAAACAAAACAGTACAGAAGTGCTTTGCAAAAGGTTACATCGATCCAGAGACGAACTTACCAACTTCCTGGCCGAAGGAAATTAAGCAAAGCGACTGGAGTGCTTTCGCAATTGTCGATGGTCCTGTGTTGCAAAAAAAGAAGATAAAGAATGACTTGAAAATCGTAAAATCCGGCAGCAAGAGGAAATGATGACCAGATCGAATAGAAACACATGTCTGCTGGCAAGCATTTGATGCTTCCTGTGTAGGGGCATCATACACAGATCATATGAAACTTTAAAGTAAGCCTTTGTCGCAACCCTTGTTACGATCAACATAATTCTTGAAAGATGCCGAAGCAGGATGTTTCGATTGTTTCAAATCTACCTTGGCCGGAAAGGGTGCAGAATATTTGGAAAAAATAACTTGGAACGGTATAAAATACCAACAACCAGTGTTGTAAATCGGCCCCATTTTGAAAACCCGAAGCCGGCATTTTATTTTGAAGCTCGATGTGGGCCCGAAAGCCAAATTTACCGAGTGATTCAAGAAATGCGCAACTGCGGGTTATCAGATACGTAGTGTACGGTTATAGCTGCAGGTACATGGTTTTGCCACACCCAAAATTGCAACCACCTCAACCAAAAAATTGGCTTTAACTAGCACAAACTTAGCTTGTCAGGCAACCATAATACTGCGGAATTTAATGTTCTCAAGAAAAGAGAAACTATCACCAAGCTATCCGCAGTGGCACTATAGGCATAAAAGAAACTATTTAGGACAGCGTCACAGACATGAAAAGCCTGTGTAGGTCATCGTTTCTAAAAACAAGCCAAGAATCGCGTGAGTGATTGATCTCTTCGACGCAATGCCATCGCGTGCTAATTTCCTCGCCACTGTGGCCTTCTCAACATAAGTGTAAGACTAATCCGAGCAGAGAATAAAATAACGCATCTGTGTTTGCAAATAGAATTAGCTGAAAAAAATCACAATCGCTTCACTCACGGAAGTAACCGCAGTGAGCAGAACAAACGTATGTCACGAAAGAAGAAAATCCTTACTCTGAATGTTATAAAAAAGTTTACATGCAGGCCCGAAATCGGCCTGAAACATTTTGACAAACTTAAGCCCGTGCCCGGCGCGACTTACAACTCTGGCAACAACAGGCGATGATGTCAACCACAGCAAAGGCTTATATGAAGGAGAAAGAAAATAAGCAACGCAAGAGCTTTGGCGCACGAAGTTGAACTCACTTCAACAACAATTCTGTTACGTCACGAGCAAACACATTTTTATTTCGACTGCATCAACACAGGCACTTCCACAGCACTGGGGTTTCCCCACGGCCGGGGTCGCAACCAGCTGCTATTTATTGGGGGACAAAACGGCTGTAACTCGTTGTTGTGCCCAACAAACAACGAAACGCGATTTTGAAAATTTCGGGGTGAGGGAAATTGCCCAGTTGCCCACCTGGCTGCGGGCCTGCCTCGGCCGCAATCAACGCATTGTGGGGTGACAAGAGGGGCGATTTGACCCTATTACTCACCACGAAGGATCACTTCCTGAAGAGCGGGGAGCCATGACAGGCGTCACTTGGCCAAAGTCGGCAGAGGCCGTGAGGACCGATGGCTGGGCCTCGCTGTCGTGTCCGTCCAGCTTGGAACCTGCGAATGGTTTAATGGTTACAGTTGGGTTCCACACGTTGATCAAAAAGCGTTAACGGTATGTTGACCGATGTAAGGCTTTACAGGCGACTACAGTATCATACAGCTTGTCCTTATTTTGCCCGGGACTTTCCCTTGCGCAAGGGGTACCTGGTCTTCATTCAACCCATAACTTTGCAGCAGCTAAGAGCAGGTTTTTGAGGTGTTTTACGGACCCAATTCGGGTCCCTAGAATCAGAGAAAATTATCAAGGAAACTATCTATGAAATTTAGTTGGAAATTTTTCGGGATCCTACCGGGTACCTAAAATTTTCGTTAAAAAAAACCCCGGGTAAGAGCAAACGAAAATTTGCCAGACGTTCCTCAAATCGAAACAACGTTTTCTTGTTGAGAAAAGATCATGGGTTCATTTATTTTTTTTGTTACACGGAACTCGGAAGTTTGCAGCGCTTGTCATACCGGGGTCAACCAGGGTCAAACTCGGCCGGGCCGAGGTTTATCGTTTAAGCTGCTTCTTAATGCACAAGAAGCAACTGTTGGAGACAAGTTTTAAAAATGACAAAGCGTTTTATCAGTCGATGCGAAAAACACATTAGGCGTCGTTTTGAGCGGAAATTGTTTCACAATTCGCTCAATCACTGATGATCTCTGTCACCGAACAATGGTTTCGTTTGTTCGCACCACGCACTGGTCACGGATGATTGATTACCTGGCGAAGGAAAGGTCAATTATTTCAGAAAAGTCTCTTCTGTTCTTTCTATGTTGCGAAATAAAGGCTTTTGTCCTTTCGTGGTAAACGCGCCATAGATCTGAGTTGCGATGAAATGAAAAGAACGGTTCTAGATCCGTCAAATTTTGGCAATCACTTAATTTTTCTCCTGAAACAAATTCATAAAAAAAACTATTCATTTGTGACCCAAAAAAAGTGATAACACCTGACATGCAGTGACCTACAATACAGTCTCCGGTGAAAGCAAAGCCACAAAAAAAGAAGAGGCAGACGTTTCTCGCGTTCACTCACAGATGGGGGAGGCAGGAGGAGAGCACCGCAGCCGGAGGAGTGGCTCGCGGAGTGCCGCCGGATGTTTGTGGCTGGGCGTACCCAGGTCGAACATCCGGCCGCCCGACACTGGGCTTGTGAAGAACAGCATCTCATCCTGGAAATCAAATTGCGCCTTTTCCACAGCTCAGCACTTGAAGGAGCGGTGAGCAGTACACCAAAAAGAAAAACGTCACGCTCTGAAGCACCACGAACGACACCAAAGAGGAATGCGTCACGCACTCTAGCACCAGCAACAACACCAAAGAGGAATGTGTCACGCTCTGAAGCACCAGCAACAACACCAAAGAGGAATGCGTCACGCACTGAAGCACCAGCAACAACACCAAAAAGAAACGCGTCACGCACTGAAGCACTAACAACAAAACCAAAGACAAATTCCTCAAACCCTGAGGCGCCAACAGCACAAATAATTAAATTCATGACCAACAGCTTGGCGTTACCTTCTCATGATGGCCTTGATGTTCGTCAGGGTCTTCACCATGATCCATTCCGGCAGCGGCGCTTTTCTTCGGAGTGGACGATACTTTATCACCTGCCGCTTCGCTCGAAGCACTATCGACTGCATCAGGCGCCTCCGATTCGGGGAAGAGTAATTTTCTTCGTAAACCCGACGATCCCAAGCTCTGCAAATGCATCGCCTTCTACAATGGAGAAGGCACCTGACGGAAGCGCGAAGAGCTGTTTGGCTAAATTTCAGTTTTTTCCGAAGATTTATATTCGAACTGACCACTCATGCATCACAACGCATCAAAACAGCTCTTGGTCAAACGTGTTTTGTACACTCGAAGCGATCGATCAAGACTACTCACTACACAGAGGTTGTCTTGGCTGGAACGGCCTTCTTCGTAAACGTAATACTTCTTCAGCATCGCGGTCGTGTCGGCATTGCATGGTATGGTTAGAACCGTTTGTGTGGCCACTGCAAGTAAACACGAACTCGAAATAACGTTGTGGCTGGCCACGGATGCGTCTGACGTTAATCTGTAGGCAGGGAAGGACCGGGGCCCCGCTTGTATTCTTTCCCGGTCCCGGCCGGGGCCATCAAATTCATTAGTCGGGTCGGGGGACACGGATTGCTGCCTTTGCGCTAGCTTTTTTTTCGACAGAACTTATATTTTTTGCACGTTTTTTCCGTTTTGCAACACACTTGTTCAATGGCAAGCACCACCATTTAGCGGAGTTTGGAGCAAGTTATACTGTTCTAACTAAACAACATTGCTTTTTTTGACAGCAAGCACTGTTTAGTGTTATCCAGCTAAGCGTATCTTCATCTCGTGCTTTTTCTGTGGTTCGCTCCACGACTGACCTGATTTATGGTGTCTGTTTGTCCAAAACAAGGTCTCACGGGATCCATGATTCACAATGAGAGGATTCACTACTTACACAGGTCGGCAATCGGCGTCCGGGCGCAGTAAACAATGGGATAAAAGTCTACCTGTACCAGATTGAAAGACGGTCAACTCATAATCACGTTTCTGCGCTTTGCTGTTGTTTTTGGTAGACTTTGAAAACTGAACAGTTTTTTTTTCTGTTGGAAGCAGTTGAGAAGGTGATTGACGTTTTTCCAAGTTTCAGAGAAACTTTTTAAGATAAATGTATTTTTAACACTTTCAGTGCGGGACGACAATCGCCCAATCAGTTACAAAATGCGTCAAGTTTTGGCTACCATCCCGCCTGTCCCGTTTTATCCCAGAAATCGCAACAAAAGCTTTGAACCATCTCAGCGCCACTGTAAGTTCAATCGCCAGCAAATGGGAGCAGAACTCGGTCAAAACCTGATCATACGGAAAAATTACTGTTTTTAAAACATAACATGAAAGCAAATGGCTATGGCTCGATAACTGTGTCTGATATAGAATCGACTAAGTTAACCGCCACGGTGGGAGTATAGAAAGTTAAACTTCTTGCTCTGATTGCGATGAGTAGAAGGAAAAAATGGAGTAGCCGAGTAGCGTAAAATAAACCCATGGGGACTGTGAGAGGCTGATGCATAACAAAAACTGAGTAAAATGCACACGTGCTTATTTGGTTTATCAGTGTTTTTCATGTACTAATATAGTCTGTAAAATCCACATGGCCTGGACAAAAAAGACTTGTGTGTTTTCTTGCTACCGTTCTGTCATGCTATATATTTTCAAGTGAAGGAGAAGGCTCTTTTTTTGCTGCGTTTTTGTCAAGTGATATTGATTTTTGCATTTGGAAAAATAACAATAGCAGTAAAAGATCTGCGATACGTGCTTTGCGCCCACGCGTTTGGCTGAAAAGTTGCAGATTTGCCATCTGTTTTATTAAGATTTCTACTTAACACTTTTTGATAAAACTCTTTGCTTTGCATTGCGAGAAATTGTACGAACACATTTTCGAGATCACATCCACCATGGCGATGTATGTACAGTATGCATTACTTTTGTTTTCTTTCAAATAAATTTCAATCGAGAAATATGTTTGACTGCCGCGGCTCCGTAAAAGTTTACTTCCGGGCCGTGGTCGTTCACTAACTGTAGGTATTTCTTACGTGACTTGGTCATTGTCTGTTTGATGCAGCTCCTCTCAAGTCAACTCGCACTTTTACAAGTCAACCCAAAAGTCAAACGCAAAGGGCTTAAAGAGGACCTGTGGTGCTGTTGTGTAAATAGCGATACCCTGCGTGCCGGTCGAACATCTGATAACAAACACAGAAAAATAACATTTTTCTAAAACAAAAAAGGCAAAAACTGATAGCACTGTTGGTTGCATTCAATTCAGTCACATTTGTGCCTTACAAACGCTGCATTAAGCCGGCCGAGCAGCAGGATCCATGAAAGCTGCGAGAATCATGTACCACATATTAGCAGGTGGTATTTGGGTTTACATTAAGGTTTTGGTTTCGCTTAAAGTGGGAAAAAAACATTTCAAAAGTGACTCTGAATACACGAAACTGCAACACATTCGACGGGCCCAGGTTTATTGACTTTTGAAGTGTAAGAACCAATAAACAAACAAGTTTACGGAAGCAAAGTCAAGAAATTGAACGCTAACTGTAGTTTTGCAAATTTGAATCTGTTTGGGCAGAACAAATTGTGTTCAATTATTTCAAAAACAGCAACATGGACAAACACCAAGACGCCTAAGATTCGTAAGTCAAAGAATAAAGAACTGATTTTAACAAGTTACCCCATTTAGGGGCGAAAAACAATTTTATGGCAAGGTTTTACGTTGACAGCTTCGCCACTTGCAGCAGCAACGAGGCAGACCAGAGCGTCATTTTACAGCAGTGCGCTGACAATAGCCGCGATGGAAAAAGCGATAACTATTATCATCGATGGAAGCACGTCGCTATTTTTACCGCAACTGAACGTTTTTTTCTTGGCGCGATTCGAATGAAAGTCAACAACCCACCGGATCTTCGTCTTGCATCGTCCAGTCCGTCGTTGGCACACGATGGTCGATAAGGATCTTCCTCACGCATTTCTGCTACGTCGCTTTGGCAATCAAAAACAAAAAAACAAGGGTATACTTAGATGGGCACAGACAGAAGAGCTTGCGCGATAACGCCATTGCAACTGTTTTGTTTCGCTGAAACATTTCGGTCATTTTTGCCGTGACATTTTGAAAAAGAAGCTTGTGCCACATATTTGTAATTTACGTGACCCAGAAGAGGGCGACGCCCAGTAAACTGTGAAGTTACTTGGGGTGAATTTGCAGGAACAGAGCCGGGTTAAAGGTTAAAGGGCAGGGAGCGGGGCAATTTTCACTGTAGACTTAATTCATGGCGTCATAAGACTTAATTCATGGCGTCATCGTTTGTAAAAATCATGTTTTTGCTGATTCGCAATGTTCTCGTTTGCCTTTTCCGGTGGTCGAGAATGTCAATTGCACGTACGTACAGTTAGCTGCGATAAGAGAGTTTATTTTATGATATAAACACTAGAGAGTTTCTTAATAAGAAAAAATATTTCACAGACTAGCTAGAGAGTGAACCGGCAAGAAACAACATTCACCCGAACAATAAGCAGAAACCAGCGATTACAAACAATAACACCTGAAAAATAACATGTCAATATGGCCAGCTAGGCTGGGTGTGAAAGCTGCTTCGAAGCTTATGTCGTGATTTTCACTAACATTTCCAAGTGTTCTGATTAACGCCACTGCTTGAAAGTTCTGCTCCAAAAAAACGGTTCGAGCGTTTTAGCTGACACTGCTGGATCCTTGCGCTTTGTCTCCTTAGAAACTTTGCGCTTATTTAGCTGCTGAGCTGATGTGATGTTATCACAGATTTCGGCATCGCGCTCAGGCTAAACACTGCAGTCTCGTTCTCTGTTCTACGAATCGACTGATGAAAACCTTTTCTGACGGATCACGCAATAACATGTGGTGTAAATGGCTTGAATAGTTTCGTATGTTTATGATGTAACGCAACGATAGTAGCCATCGGAAGAAAGGTGCGTTTCTACCATAGATTACCCTTTATGACGAAACAATACTCGCAGTTCGGCTGCGGGTACCTCTTGACGCCACAAGAAGTTACGGGATCATTGATACCAAACAGCCATGTTGCCAATTTGGCTTATTTGAAGCCAGATGTTAAAACTCTGGCTTTTTTTGAAAATAAAAAAAGCTAGACAAAATTTTGCTTTTTTCAGTAGGAAAAGCGTGGCTCTGACAAAACATAGTTGAGCTGCATATTCATTACAAACCTCTTCTGACGACAGTCTGTCAACATGCAGGGTACAAAGAATATTGCAACGATTTTACTGTGGCCCTGACAATTTTCAATGTATTTTATAAAACGCAAATGTGCGACAGTGTACTCACGGGGAGAGAAAATGCTTGTAATGATTGGAATTGTATTATATTGATGTTTCTGACGAGTTTTATTGTCTATTTTGTGTTTGGTTACGCATGCAGGGGCAGAACGAGGGGACAAGGGGGACACTTCCCCGGGCGCCGAAAAAGCTTAATGATGTCACAAATACTTTCTTCAATGCAGAATATTTGCTTCCGAAAGACCTCAGATTCGAACATGGCGGCGTCAAACTCGCTTCTTGTCCCGGGAGCCATCTAACCTCGTTACGCCCTTGTATGCATTTTTTTATGTATATGCAGTAGCGTAGCTGACGGAGGGGAAAGGGGCGAGCCATCCCCCTGGCAAGCTAAATGTAAAAACTGGGCCCCCATTAGTTGGAACTTTTATATTTAGTATTCTTTTGGTTTGCAGTAGGTTGTTGTTTTTTTGCGTTTTTTCGGTGTGTTTTTGTTTTTTTAAAGATAGTACAGACCACCAAGACATCCAGATTCACAATTATTTCGAACCTTTTTTCTGAGTGTTGGCTAGTGGCGCCCCTACGATGAGCAATGGGCCCCCTTCAGCTAGCTTTGCCACCCTGGCTCAAACCTCTAGTTACGCCACTGTGTGTGTATGTCTTGAGACCGCTACCTGGCTTTTTGGGGCAAGGTCCGGCTTTTTTGGCGAAGACAGGTTGGCAACCCTGCTAAACAGCAAACACAGCAGGACCAGCTTTAGCACGCAAAAATGTCGCTTACGTGGCATTTGTGCAGTAGGCGTGGTGCAGGAGTAGACAATCATACCCATGCCAAAAGAACGATTATTAGGAAAACTGTGCAGGCAAAATTCAAATATATTTGCATTGAACAAAACCGAAAATATTTATGTCCAGTAGTGATTACTAAAACTGGCAGAAAGTCAAACTTGCAGAGATATCAATAAATGTTACTTAATGCAACATCGGCCGATTTGTATTCTTATATAGTGACAATTTTTCAAACCAGTTTTTTTTATTTAAAGCAAATAATTGTCATCACGGGGGGCCTATGAGCAGGGGGCCCGGGGCAATTGCTTCCGTTGCCTCCCTAATCCGGCCCTGGACAGGAATAACACTTTTGATACTCGACAGTTTGGGGTGGCGATAGCGCAGAGTGTCTCTGCCTCTCAATTGGAAGGTTGCGTGTTCGATCCACGGCCATTGAGTGACTCGCCGTAGCGCTCCTTGGGCAAGAGCGTTTACCTCAACCACCCCGGTAAAAAGTTTTAAGCCCCGACCTGCTGCTAATTGCCGTCACCAAAATCAAATAAAAAAAAGAAACAAACAGGTTGCACTTGATCATCGAGCGCCAACAGGACACTACAGAGTACCTCAGTTTCGAGCATGGGGTTTGGTGAATGCCAGCAAGACTGGAAGGCGTCGCTCGTTTCTTCTTCAGGCATGTCGGAGAAGGAGAGATGATGGCCAGGTAATGGTTGTCGGAAGACGACCACGGGCTGTGCAAGCTGCCGTGGTTGGCAAAAAATTCATCGATGGCACGCTGCGCTTTCATTTCTGATGCTCCATCCAGTCTAAGAAAGCAAATAGCAAGGTGTTGCTAAATAAGTTCAAATATATGGCGACACCGCTTTGAAGTTTGTTTGAAGTTTTGAAAGTTTGTTTGAAGTTTTGAAGTTTGTTTGAAGTTTTTCGTTTGAAGTTTGAAAGCTTACCTCTAAAAATCCTTTCTCTTAGCACTGAAAAAATTTTTATCTGCACCAACAGCCGAGGTTGTCGATATAAATCCTGAAGTAAAGTTTGGCTTGGACATCGCATTCAATGAGAAACATTAACCTACCACATCAGAAAACAACACAAGTTTTTTTTTTTACATTAGTATCTAGTCTTATAATACTCGTATGTGACAGTTTCCATTTCCAGCATTCAAAGTTGCAATTAAAACACTTTGTAACTTCCAACAAAAGCAGTAACAGCCTGGCATTTGAATCTGAGGGAACATCTGAATTGAAGACAAGTTTCACCAGCACCCACCGCATTTGTCTTGAGCTGCGGGAAACCATTGTAGATAAACAGAAAATGTTTAGAACCCAATGTTGAAACCTCAACTCGTACGATCATCTAATTCTAAGCACGACTTTATTGTCAACAAACACGCGAGAGAGTTCCAACCCAATGAATACTTCTAAATTTATTAAGGAACAACAACAGAAGGTAACTTGCCTTGCGTAGTTTTGCTGTTCGTGAAGTGTGGATAGATCAATATCAACCGGCTTTAAAATGGCGATCTGATCAATGCTCCAGAAACTGCTTGGGGACTGAAATTCAACACGTTTCATTTAGATTCGTCCTGGTTTGATCATTGTCAAATTTTGATACGAAAAGTTTCAGCTTTAATGTTACAGAAAGTTGTAAAAACATTAGAAATTACTTAAAACTTCAAAACACAAAATGAACTTAAGCATAACATCTGCCTNCATCTAATGACACCCTATGAAGATGATTAGTAAGACAACTCAATTTGATCATCACATGTGCTCACTCACAATTAGCAAAGGATGACTAAAGTGGNGGTTTCCATCCTTTTTCAGCTTGCAATACTTTCACTGAAAATTCATTGTGGTACCCACTACAATATATTGCGGTGAAACAATAATGAAAAAAATGTGATATGAGAATAAAATAAAATACTAACAACACACAACTTATTGCAGTTAATGGGTAACTTGAGCATGCTTATTATATCTAATCAGAAAAAGATTGGAAAATTTTCAAGAAACATTTTAGATCAGTACCAGGAAATTATCATTTTGAAAGCTCCATGGATGTCCTGGTAGTTGGGAGGCGCTGCACTAAAGCAAAGGTCTGTCAGAATTACATGAGGAAACCAACAGCTCATCTGCTGCAACTGACCAGATGAAACTTGGAAGCTAGTTTTTTTGGTCACAGACTGAACATTTTTTTAAATGACTGAAAAAATTAGGTCAATTTGGTCAGAAATATAGGCTAATGAATAGTGTTGTGGTGAGTTTCAATACTATTATGGTACAAATGACCGAAATATCTCCGAAAAAAATGACCAAAATATCTCAGTGAACAAAAACCAGCTTCCAAGCCTACAACTGTATTTCTCTGAAAATAAAACATGGGTTACATGATTTAACACCAAATAATGCAATGGAATGTATATCTCCATGGTATGTTTGACTTTTACAAGTTTGATATGACACGTTTTTCTGAAATTTGCAAAGTGTGCGCAATATACAATGGAAAACTGCTAAACTTCCTAATTGTTTAAATTTTGTTGTTTTAGTCCATGTCCATAGGCAATACACACTACAACAAAACAGTTTGAACCAATATTTGAAAAAAATGTTGGATGTTTTTTGTCTTGCTGATACCTACAGCTCATATTCGTTTACACTGCAATTCTTATTTTGGGTAAAGCATAGCCCATTCACATGCAGTTTCAAGAAAAAGATGCAAAACAAACTTATGACAATATCGAAAACTCACTTATTAAAAGATATGCCTCACGAAAACTCATGCAAATGTTTTCTGAATGGCAACACTATGGACATGATTAATCTTTATTCCCAGTCATGCAATTGAGATGAAATCAAAAAGCTAATAAAACAAAATCCTGAACACTTTTTTGTTTCTACAGCAAAAAAATAACATAACTACCTTCTAAATAAAGCATGTGACAGAACCAATCAAACTGACTATTCGCATTGCCTTGCATTACTTTTGTTGCCTAAATTTTGATGCTATTATCCCATTCAAGCTATGCATTTTTTCACATAAACCTTGTAGTCACACCCTACGAAGAGTAATCTATATATTGCATTCATCACAAAAAAAAAAACATTCCAAATTGTATTTCCAGATCAGTACCACTCATGCCTTCTGCAGTTCTGATTAAAAGCTACAACTGAATAACCAACTTCATGATCCTTTCTATAGTAAGAACAAAATAGGGTTTATAGCATGGGCCGTCACATAAACTGAAGCATCAGTTATTGAGAAAGAGCAAGTAATTTCTAATTCTTTAACACAGTGACCTTGACACCCTTACCTTAGAGGAAGATTCTGTACATGACTTGGTCGAATTACCAAACACTGATGGACTAAAAGAAGGCTGATGCAAACTCCCCAGTGTACTATGATTTTCAAAAGGATTGATAATGCTGAAATCTGACTCTTCAGAAACATTGTTTGATGTCAGGTGTAGTGCTGGTTTGGGTGTGCTAAACATAGCTTCAGGAGATTGGGCTAAAAAGACAGAAGGGACTTTGGTCAGTTTAAAATCTCTCTGTATTGCATCAAACTGTACAACATCAGAATAACTGAAGTGTATTTGTTAACAGGAGAGCATTTAATCCCAAAACTCAAGGATATTTCAAATGAAAATTTTAACAAGACACAATTAAATAAACCAAAATGGTCAGAGCAACAAGAGAGTATTTGCATTTGATTAAAAAGTTAGAATTTTTCAATCCAGTTTAGTCATCATTTGCCAAACAATGCAATGTCGTCTTACCTAAATGGGCAATTGACAGATGAATGTGATTTATTTCTGTTAACACAACGGTTGCACAGTGGTAGGCAAAACATAACTTGACTGTGAATTACACACAATAGGTCAAAAATAAATCTCATTGAAAACCACCAAATGTTGTTGAAAACATCACAAAAAATGATACAATCAGTCAAAATCAATTACATTTAGCCCCACACTTTACATGCCTGCAAATGAAACTGATGTGAGGTTGACATCATGTTTGTCTGATCTGTCAGCAGCATTGCCACTACTACTGTTTGCACATTTTTTGCTTGAACAAGAGTGACTAGNGNTGTCACTAAAAAATGTGTGATCCATTGACATCAANCACCTTTGGTACTCCTGGTACTCACGAAACAGCAGCTCACAGCTTATGGTAATACATGGATTAACATTTACACAATGTCTACATGACTAATTCTACACATAAAAAGTTCTATCAATTTGCAAAGCTGCAAATATTGAAAGGTTAATGTAACAACAGTAAAGCAATGATGTTTATTTGTGACAAACATCCTTTTATATATGAAAAAGACCAAAGCCTGAAACATTTTGTTTTTCAATGCAGCATGGCATATCACATATGTGAAGCAACTTTTTTATAAAGACCTCATGCTCATGTCATTTTGTCAATGGCATCTGCTAACAAAAAGCTATTTTTCTGAAAAAATTGATTTACTTTTTAAAAAAGGATTACTATCTATTTGCAGTGTACTAAACATAATATACAACATGTAAACTTATACTTTACAAAGATAAAAATACCAATATATTTTGAAAATGACAGCTGAAAGAATTGCAAGTACATCGAACGAATGACAGTGATTTCGCATGAACAAGATTAACTACATAACCATCCAATATTAAAGAAAGCAAATGAAAGTAACTGAGAAATAAACCATGTGAAATCCCAACGCAGAATAAGGTAATACAGTGAGAGCTAAGCATCAGATGACTTCATCTGTTCAATTTGGATCCTAAACAGCATCACACTCGTAGGTGTGCCTAAGTCACATGGATTGATCTCTGCTTATACATCATGTCCCATGCAGCAGGGTTGCCAACCTGTCTTCACCAAAAAAGCCAGATCTTGTCCCAAAAAAAACAGATAGCAGTTTTAAGGCATTAACACATAAAATATGCATAATCAAACACAAAACAGACGTTAAAACTCGTTAGAAACATCGATACAACACAATTCAAATCATTAGAAGCATTCACTTTCCCCGTAATTACACTGTCATTATTTGTTTCTTAACAACAAAATGATCATTTTCAGTGCAACAGTAAAATCCTTTCAATATTTTATGCATCCTGCATGGTTATAGACACTTTTCAGAGAAGATTTGTAATGAATATGCAGCTTAGACAATGTTTTTCCAGATCCAAGCCTTTCCGACTGAAAAAAAGCCAGATTTTGTCTGGCTTCTTTTGATTTCCAAAAAAGCCAAAGGTGTTAATAAAAAGCCAGAATTTCAAAATCTGGCTTGAAAAAAGCCAAATTGGCAACCCTGCCATGCAGTACCTTCGGCATCTGCATAAATCAAGATTAGTTAACATTGGAATAAGTGGACTTCAAATTCAAGCAGCCATCTTCCATGCCTCATCCTAAATGAAGCATTGCAGTTGAAATAACCCCACCAAGATTTCTTCTCTATCCAACAACTTCCATGTAAAACTTGAATCTGGCACCTACTGTAATACTAAATATTTTACTTGAAACACAAATCTGTGGATGGCACAATGTGCTCTATGGTTTTGCCACACACATTTTGTCTGTTAAAAACCACATGGCAAGCTTTTTTGAAAACCTGAAAGATAATCATCATGAGTGATACAACAACACAATTTCACCAATTCTTATTCAAGAGATCCATACCTCTCTACAATGTATTTCTCTAGGTCAGTTCAAATGCACAATTGGGGTTTTCATGACTATGCACTTGTTCATGTATCAAAACTCCTAATTGTTATTTATTCAATTTTCAGAGCAGTGTTCTTTGGCAAATAGTAAAAATACAACTACACTGGGTAACCCAACTGATCCACACAACCCCAATATTTAATTGTCTTTCAATCAATAATCCTGAAGCAATAGGCTAGGGCATTAACAAGGATTTTTGAACAATTCATGTATACACAGCGATGGACTCGCCATATACACCAGTGGCTTCAATTGTGACTGGTTGAAAGTGGCATTTGACAATCATTAAGGAGGTAATCACTAATCATACTTTCAGTGTTTTGCAGCCTCAGCCTCTGTTGTAGCGATGCCT
>JGI24158J21664_10005398_pt1 | contig 16715 bp, 11 predicted proteins | sample Ectturendosymbi3_FD_21664 | JGI IMG/M metagenome (IMG submission 21664)
CCCCCCCCTTGTGATTTTTGGATCCCCCGGATGCGAAATCCAGGCGACGGGCCTGTGTCAGATACACGAGACTGGAATGAATGTCAGGATATATTTAATCAATGATGCCATTGTTTTAATTGTTGATACGAGACTTCGTCTGCCAACTGAAATAATCTTAAAAGGAATGCACAAATGCTTTAACTTTATTACGAATGGTTGGGCAACGCTCCCCTCCAGATGTGGGTGGGTCCAGCAAACTTTGATAGGACTACCTAGACAACACCTAATAGCTTGAGGCTCTTGTAAAATTCGAATTGCCTTTCAGCGTTAGATCTTGGTTGTGAAAACTCAGCAACAGTTAAGCACTGAACATAAAATGCTTAAATAGTAGCCTACAGTAACCACAGACAAACGTAAAGCTAACACAATGTGAACATACGAGCAGGGCCGGTTTTAAACCGATTTGACCGGTTTCTTCTACTCGGGCTCCGCGCTCCACTTCCTAACCAACGCAGACTTACACTTTCTATCGTAGCTGCTTTTGTATAGTGCCAGCGCGGAGCCCAATGTTTTTCAAGGTGGTTTGAGAGAACAAACGGTTCTCAAATTTTTCCAACGGTCTCTCAAAATACAGCATAAACTTGCTTTACTTCTACCATCAAAGTACAACAAACCTTGTACAATCATCTCGGTATTCACATGAAACAGTTGCGGTCTTTCAACATGCCTTTACAGTCAGGGGCCCATATTTTGTAAGCGTGGGATCTGTTGCCAACGAAAATCCAAGTGAACTGCGAGTTTTTAACGGAGTTCATAAAAGTTCTGTAGTAAGAATGGTCATTGGTTTCTGTAGAGTGTAGCCAAGTTTTTTCACTAGCACCTCGTTATGTTGAAGCTGTTTTCTGTTTCATTTATAAAAGCGTTTCATATCTGGCAGTTAAGGCTTCAATAGTTGCTGCAAAATACAATTCGATAGTTGTTGAATGTTGATATTTCAATAGTTACTACTACTTGTCTTCTGAAGGTAACGTTTAGTTCGTAATTGCAAATGTGTGCTGTTGGGCCGTCTTTAACATTGTTAATTTTCCCTCTCGTAAAGATTTGATGAGGCAACCAACCATCAGAGGTAACCATCTAAGATTGGCGAAAACGTTTGAAATAAACTTAGTTTTATTTACAGTATGAATGACTATTTCAGGTGCATCAAAAGCAACGGTTACTTAAAAAGTAACAGAAAATCACTAACAGTTAAGCCATTTGCAAAGTAACAGAAGTGACAATTTGGTTCAAGTGAAGTAAGCCTCATGATGTTCTTGCGGTGAAAATTGCATCATCAAACATATACTGCCGAAACAAGGGTTATGGCATCAATCTCACAGAATGGCGTCATAATTTCTGAGATATAGTCTAACATATTAAAAGTTGCAAAATTCTTAAAAGTGGAATAACTTTCGTGGAAGTTTGAGGCTACTTCAGTACTTGCCTGCTTTGAAAAATTAAAAAGTAGGTTTAAACTTATTGAGAGATCTATGTTCATTTCATATATTTCTTTAGTGTTAATGAGGAAAAGAATTTCTAACCTTCTCCGGGATATCCAAAAGCTGCTCTAATAAGCGGTTTGTACTCGGTGCTTTAATAAGTGGTTTGCACTGTAACCATTGTTATGTGTAAAGTGTATAGTGATAGGCAGGTGTTGTGTATTTGGCGTTAAACGGTCGAATTTGTGCTATTTGGTTTTGTCTGTAGCTAAGCTAAACATTATGAGTCAAAGACCAAGAGATGACATAGGCCGAAAGTATTAAGTGGCAGCCAAAAGAGGCCTAAAGCTCAGGCAAAAACAGACCGAAGCATAAAAAAGAAAGTGGCGTTTGACAAGTATTTTAACCACTGAGGGTATAGCCTCAATGCCACACCATATTCAAGATGGTGACAACGTAGTATGCAGCCAGCCTGGTCATGTTACGCCAGATAATCAAAGTGGAAGTTTATCTACGAGAAGTGATACAAGTCGTTTCGGAAGTGTTGATTCTGACAAAGAAGGAAGCTCGTCGGATGTGCATCTGTTGAGGCATGCGAGCAAGAAAATTCAAAATTGGGATGAACAAATGATCCTGCTACCTACTTAGCCAGGTGTCATGAGTGCGAATGTTAGGGACAACCCTGGACTATTTCGCCAAATTAGGACCACCTGCAATCACAATAGAAGTTTTCCTCAGAAAAGAGAGTGATGGGACACGTTTTTCTAAGTTTACCACCAAATGGTGAAAAGTTACGTCATCCATGGCTGTTATTCCTAGCCTTGAAAAATATAATATTTTGCTAGGCTACTACTGCAAACTTTTCAGCTCTGGATATCCACTAGCACAGCACTCAATACCTCTCCTCTCTACGGGTACGACACTCGTACCTCCCTTCTGATCATGGAGGTAGCCTATCTGGCCAGAGAGGAGGTAGGTTGTAATTCTTGTAAAAAGTTGTAATTCTTTGATTTATTGGATTTTCAACGGCGCTGTCCACTGAAGTCTCTGCTGGAGAGGTCTTGACGTCACCCTTTCGGGCCTCACCTTCGCAACATCGTCACTGACCAATATCCATCATTACTCCTTGATGCAGTCCCTCAAAATTTTTACACACCTATGAGTGGGGCCCCAAAAAAGTGTCAAATCGGGCCCAGCACTTGCTAACGCCGGCCCTGCATACGAGTATGCTGTTTCTGTCACCAGGCATATTCTAATGGGTGTAAACTTTGCTCCACTGGTGTGATAGCAATTCAGTATTTATAGTTGACGTTTCATGAGTGTATGTAAACTCTCTTCCTCACAAGATGGCAAGAAACAAAATCAAAGCGTATACACACTGCATTTCTGAAAATTTTCACTATGGTACATGAACAAAAGGATAAAAATGCCTTAGAAATAGGCTACCAACATTTTAAACGATCTCCCAATTCCAGCATATTTGTGGGTGAATACCAATCATTTACGATATTTTCGATCAGATGGCCTATCTCAAGATATCTCTTGTATGGAGATAAGCAAGACAAAGAAAAATTCCAGTAAGGCTTTTCTTTCAAATGAATCGAATACAAAATTTCAACTTTATTGTTTGAAAGTTTCTGCAAATGTCAAAATTGCTATGCAATGTTTTTTAAATTTCCGGGGGGGCAAATGCCCCAAATGCCCCCCTCCCCCTGGTTGCGCGCCTGCGTGCGACAAGTTTGTGCCACTTAGTCATTTTTAGCAAAGAAAGTTTGTTTGCAGCCGCCATTAGTTGTCACTCGGCCATGTGGTAGTACTTCTCGTGATTATTATTTGGTATTGTGATGAAACAACTATTACAATTCCAGGTTTCTGAAAGTTGGTCAGGTATTTAGTTAAAGCAAAAGCCAAGGAAAAACCACGTAGGACGCATTAGCTTTCGTCTCTACTCGGTACTGTTAGATTTCGCGTCTGCCTTACTCAGATGTGCCCAGGTTGCATACAAGTAGCATTTTTAAGTAAGGCTACCATAGGTCCTCTTTTTGGAGGACATGTCCTCCTTTTACACAGAGGCGAATTTTCAGTTTCGGGGCACAAGGCTATTTTCAATTTGAGGCCCTTCTAGAAGGTTTTCGAAGACTGATGTCACACAAATTAGCATGACGTCAGTACACGTGCTCGTTATAGCCACCGAAAAGCTGTTGCAATTTATAAACATATTACTTTATTCTGAATTCCGTCGATGTCAGGAACAAAAACAAAGGCAACGGTGAGGTTATCTGACCACACTCCCGTTATATATTTATCGAGTGCCACACTGGCCTCGTGTAATCTGAAAAATGGATTCAGGCGTTTTGTTCCACACGTTACGCATATAACCAATTCTCAACGCCACAAAAAGAGAATGCTCATCTTCATTCACTTCAGTGTTGCCAACTGGTATATATATATATTCCAAATTTGACAATTTTGGTATATTTTGAAAGGCTTGGTGTATTATAAATTTTTGATTTGGTATATATTTTGTATATTTTTGTTAGAGGTTTTAGTTGAGACTTTAAACCAAATTATTAGTCATTTTGCATGCAAAGCGCAAACAGAGAAACATGGTGGTGTTAAAGCTATATAAAAAACTTACGTGAATTTGCGTACCATGCAAGCTTCGGAAAGCGGAGAATCAGACTGGAAGAGGGCTGGAAGATTCTGAAAAATCTGAACGTAGCTTTTGGTACGCGTTTTTAGTTAGCCAATGCATCCTAAGGTTGGAAAATTGTGTATGAGAGTATCATAAGATTTATAGAGGAGTGATTTATAGGGTTTGCATGGCTTGCAAAAAAGGATTGTGCCGGTTCTGTCTATCCCTTTTGCAAACAGTGCAAAGTAGAAGTGAGAAGCCGCAGATCAGCTAGTATGCAGCAGAACAATGAAGTGGATCACATAAATAGTAAAAAACTATACTGTATATGCAGTTTTAGGTGTTGGAAAGTTGAATACTCCAGTGGTTAATAAAGCTGCCACTGTCATAAAGTCAAGAAAATAGAAATTGATATTGCAGCTTGTTTATGATGCCATTGCACAACAGCAACTGTTGATCATCTAAGTCAGAGGTCTCCATAGGTTTTTGTCCGAGGGCCACATAAGCTTATAAAACTTATGTCGAGGGCCGGACTTTTTACGCAATGTGATTGTTTCAGGATATGTTATATTCTACCAAATCAAAAAATTTTTCGTAAACACATTTCGCAACTTTTTCTAAACATTATTGTTTTCATCATTGACAAAATGGCTGCACGGGCCGCCGCAGGCCGTAGTTTGGAGACCCTGATCAAAGTGAAGAAGTATCAAGTATGCAAAAAAGCAGCATTAAATTTTAAGTTTTTTGTTACAGAAATATTTGGTATATATTTGGTATATTTTTAAACAAGATTTGTTATATCTGTTGTAAGAATAGTTGGCAACACTGATTCACTTCAATCCTTCGCGCTCATTCTTCCATAGCAGGCCTGCAAAACATACGGCCATGAAATCTTTTCTTGCGGTCCCCGAAAGCTTTCTCAATTGTGGAAAATGTTGCAAACGCTCGACCTAAAATAACTAATTGTCATTCCAGAATTTGTTCCTACTACAATGAAATCTCCACATCGAAATGAAATAAACATCTGCGGCACGCGGCAAATTTATGTTCATAATTTGGCCCTTGGAACTTTCTGAGTTGTGGAAGCCTGTTCTAGAGATCTTTTGTTAGCGGCATAGTAGAAAAACGTGCATTGAGCCAAAACAAAACTTCAAATATAATTGCTTACAGAAACGCTGAAATTCCTCTTACTCCCAAAATTTTGGGGCCCCCCGAAATGGGGGCCCTAGGCTTAAGCCTTTTTAGCCTAATGGTAAATCCGCGCCTGCTTTTTCATGAAAAATGATTTGTCCTCCGTGGACATTAAAAAATATCAAAGTGTCCTGATTTTTGCATTTACTATTTCACATAGCTGTAATATATTGTATTTGTGTAAGGTAAGTTGTTTCTACTCAACTCAACTGCAACAAGGTACGACCTGGTGACGTAGCATAGTTTATGGGAGGGCCTGCAACTTGTCTGATTAATTTATATTTTGGTTGAGAGTTAATTTGTGGGCTGGAAAGGTGGGAATGCTTTCGCATTAATCGTTACATAAGAGCGGTAAATCCTTTTTCAGTATCTCAATGACTTGACATTAGAGTGCAGACTGCTGAATCCATTACTAGCTTTGCTGATGAACCGTGATACGGTGAAGCAGTGCATTGCCCATAGCTTGNTGTAGTAGTTTCTAGCAATTATATCTGATCAGTAATGCCAAAAAGAAAATCGCTGTTTAATGAAGAACTACATCAGAAATAGTTCCCTTTTTAAGATCAGAACGAAATGATTTCGAAACTGAGTGAATTACGTGTGATTGCATTTTCACAGTGCTCACAGAAGAATGAAAAGACTATTGTGACTTTCTGGATGATGAGTACCAAAAACTTATATCTCACAGAGTAACCAGGTGGCTATCACTTTATTCTAGCTTGCCAAGAATGATTCAATTGTACCCAGCTTCATATTCATGCTTCATGTCCATCGACAAGCCAACAGGTGTTCTGAAATGCTTTTTTGGAAATAATCTTAGCGAACACTATTTAAGAAATTAAGACATTTGGAATCATTTGTGGTTGCTTTCAGTGAGCAAGGTCAAAATAGAATCAAAAACATCAGTTATTGAGGTTGTATCGTGTCTCGCCACTGTGAAGGCAACGATTCAAGAGAGAGAATCAGGTGTACATGTCAAGCCAAGGTAAATCAGGACTATGAAAACTCAGAGAAGGTAAGGATCGTGAGTTTGTGACTGTGATTTATTCATGTCAGATGAAACTGTATTTTACAAACCTTGTGTTGCGTATCTAAACAAATGGAGCAGTGTACTGTATTTGGTTGAATTTAAATGCTTTGACTAAGATGTTTCTGTTGCAACTAGCAAATAAGAAAATGCTGAGCCATACGAGTGGTATCTGCCTGAGAGAAACGTTTCTATTACTGTTTGATCAATACCAAAACTTGTTTAAGTTCGTGCAAAAATGACATCAAACATATGCAATTTATTGTAAAATAATGGAACGTGAAAAATGAGCAGAATATTTTGCAACTTGCAATACCATTGAATACTTTAGAGAATTGTTAAAGATTACACAGTTTTACTGCAGTGGTAGGGCTCATTACGGTAATGTGGAACGCATTTTTTCCTTGATGCAGCCACAAACCTAAACGAAAGACAATTATTTCCAGTTAAACCAGTCTCTAGTCTTTGAAGCTGGTGTACAATTTAAAACGCCTTTCATGCCAGCAGTTTCAAAATATTGTTAGATGATTCTACATTTTTCAGAAATTTCAGGAAACTACGAAATATTCATGGGTTAAATAGGACAAGTAGTTAAGGATTTGGTTTTGTATATTTTGACTGAAACATCGTCCTCGCCAGCCGTCTTATTTCAATGCTAACTGATCAATGTTTGCTATTTGACTTGAGCGTAGATAATACACTCAACTAAGTGACAATTGCAAATTGTCTTGATTGCTGATGAAAACATGGCAGCGCTGTTGATAAATAAAGATAAATAAACATTAACAGAATAAAGGGGGGATCGACACCTTAACAAGTGTAGAACTTATCCAAGTGCTTCTGAAAAACGTAAAAAAGTGAAACAGGCAAAAATGAGAGGAAAAAGTTGCAGCTGAATCAAGAAAGATACAAGATTACTTGCATATCTACAAATCGCTAATAATTTTCAAATATCATGTTGCATCAAAAAATTTTGTTACAGTTGAGTTAACCTATGTGACGTCACAATATTACGTCATAAACATAAATGATCCGTATAAATACTAGTGACTTCATGGATCATCCTCTGTCTAAAGATTCTGTATCCGAACATGGGGCCTCCCATCACGTCTGGGCCCCAGGCCCCACCATCTAAATCCGGCGCTGTGTTAGCAAACAATAGTGTTAACAATGTGTGTGTCTGTAACCCAATGGTACTGTCTTCAACGCAGTTGCAAAAAGTGTCTGTAACCCTGTGATTCCGCCGGCTCAAATGCCTTGTACTACGTTCTGTTTTGTCAGTTTTTATCAACCTGCGTTATGCAGAGTGCGTGTGTTTATACTATGGAGTTCGTGTCTGGTCATAAAAAAATAAATTAAATTAAATTATGGAGCATAAAACTGGGATAGACTTAACAGTTTCATCAACACTAAAAAAGCTTTCAAAAAATTGTACATGTTTAATTTCGAGACGTTTCGGATTATTCTTCATCCATCTTCAGTCAAAAAATAAAGCCAATTTTTATTTTTTGACTGAAGATGGATTAAGAATAATCCGTTTTATTTTTTGACTGAAGATGGATTAAGAATAATCCGAAACGTCTCGAAATAAAACATGTATAGTTTTTTTAAGGCTTTTTTAGTGTTGATAAATTAAATAAAATTATGGAATCCTTGCCTTCACAGTAGCGAAACACGATGCAACCTCAGCAGTGATGCTTTGGACTTCTCAATATTCTGAACTTGCTCATTAAAAGCAACCAGAAATGATTGCAAACGCCTTAATGTCTTGAACAGAGTTCTTATAATGAAAATCACGGCCAAAGAAAACGATATGAATGACATTTTGCAAACGTTACCATAACTGCTGTCATCATCATCAGTGCATTGCAAATAAACAGAGTTCGCTCAGAGAATTTCAAAAAAAGGCATTTCAGAACAACAGTTGGTTTGTCGTTAGACATGAAGTATGAATGTGAAGCTCGATACATTTGAATCATCTATGGCAAGCTAGGATAAAATGACAGCCACCTGGTTACGCTGTGAGAAATAAATTTTTGATACTCAATATCCACAAAGCCACAATAGTCTTTTCATTCTCTTTTGCGAACTTTGTAATTGCAACCACACGTAATTCACTCAGATTCAAAATCATTTAGTCCTTTTCTGAAAAAAAGGATACTTCTGATGAATTTCTTCAATTTTTAGCATTACTGATTGGCTGCAGTTACTCATTTTTTAGCATTTTTTTAGCACTCATTCATTTTTTAGCATTACTGATTGGCCACAAGAAAAGTACTATACTAACCTATGTACAAAACACTGATCATCGTATCACGGTTCATCAGCAAAGCTAGTGCAATACCTATGATGGAGTCAAAAGTCCGCGCTCTGATGACAAAGTCATTGAGGTATTGTAAAACGATTTACCCAGTCCCGTCGCCACGGGGGACTTTTGGGAGCTTAGCTTTCAAACAAACCTCCAATCCCCCCAAATTTGAACTATGAAGCACTGTAAATCGTTGGAGTTTTTATCAAATTTCATAATGTCAATCTCCCCTTAATAAACGTAAAGCTCCCTTATTGAAAATTTTCTAGCGACGGTTCTGGATTTACCACTGTTATGTAACGATTAACGTGAAAGCATTCCCACCTTTCCCGCCGAGAATCCACTCAACCAAAACATAGATTAATTAGGCAACTTGCAGGCCCTCCCATAAACTAAGCTACTCCACCAGCTCGTATCTTGTTGCAGTTGAGTACGTGATACAGCTTACTGTATGTAAATACAATATCATAGCCAGTGGCGAAACTGACGGGGCAAGAGGGGCGAATTGACCCCTTGCAAGCTAAATGTAAAAACCGGTCTCCCACTTAACTTATATTTCGGTTTTAGCATTATTTTGGTTTTCAGTAGGTTGTTGTTTTTGTGTGTTTTTCGGATTATTTTCCGGTGATTTAGGGTTTTAGTTTAGCCATCAACATCCTATTCACCATCATTTCTCACGTTTTTCTGAGTGTTGGCTAGTGGACCCCGTACAGTGGCCAATGGGCCCCTTCTAAGTTTACCACCCTGGCTCTAACCTTTAGTTACGCCACTGATTATAGATATGTAAAATAAGAAATGTTAAAAGGAGGATGTTTTGACATTTTTGAATGTCGTCGGAGATTATTTCATTTCTCATGAAAAAAGTGGACATGTACTCCAAACAGAGGACGTATGGTAGACCTACTTAACAATGCTGCTCATATGCGACCTGTGCTAATCTGAGTAAGGCAGACACAAAATCTACCATGAACGAGTAGGGACGTATGCTAATGCGTTCTATGTGGCTTGGCCTTGCATTCACTAGATTCAGATAACTGACCGACTTTCAGGAAAACAATATGTGTAATAATTGTTTCGTCACAATATCAAACAATATGCAAGTGAAATACTGCCTTCTGAACGACCCATAATAGCGTCGACAAACAAACTTTCCTCGCTAATAAAAATGGCTAAGTGGCACACACATACGTGGTGGGGGCCCTCTTTGGTGGGGGCCCTGGGCCCGGGACACTTTCCCTCCCCCTAAATCCGGCTCTGGAATACATTTCGTAAGCAAATAGAACAGCACAAGCGTTGCAGTGAAAACTCAGCTCGCTCCATCCCATAGGAAATTACTGAACAGCAAGGTTTCCGGCGCTTGTCAACAATTACCGAACGTACAAATGACTCACGTGGGTCAAATCTGCTTCTCTTCAATAATGTTTTGATTGATCTGCCAAACCAACGCGCTTGGTAACACACAGGGTTGTGGAGTCTGAGGTAAAATATCCAACTCCGACCTTTCCAAAATTTCCGACTCCCCAACTTGAAATTTCCGACTCCCGACTCCGACTCCTTAACATCAAGGGGATGAAATTTGGCTGTTAAAATCAATGGTCGGACAAAAAAATCCGACTCTGGCTCCCAGCGTTGTTAGAAATTCGACTCCAACTCCACCCTAAAACCTCTGACTCCTTACGGCTCCGGTTCCGACTCGGCAACTTACGACTCCGGCTCCGATCCGGCAACCCTGATACCACATGAAAATGTAAAAATATTTTTGCTGGTGACTGGCAAAATTGACTTTCACTAAATTCTTGTTGGAATATTTCAGGTGTATTTTGTCCGCAGCTGGCAAAAAATCCTAACTGGTTATATACAAAACTTGTGCAGATTTTGTGAATGATGCTCGACAGACCAGACAAAAATAATCAGCTATTGGAAGGCTCACCTTGAAACGGTCATTATTCGTATGCCTGCATCACGCCTGAAGTACATTTGCCGTATATGGACAAAATAGACATGATGGTTAAAAAGGTCGTACCACGGCTGAATGAGCACGAAGACGTCATAACACCATTGCCCAAAGGGGCCCGTGTTTAAGTTTTGGATTGCATTGGGCCCGCACTTGCTGGGGCCAGACCTGATGTTTGGTACCAAATCTGTATTTTGAAATCCCCTAAATTTTGTTTAATATCTTAGAGTGCTATATGAAATTTTCTGTTAGAAATGTGAAGCGTAGGTGGCCGGGAAGGTTTTCTTACCACTGTATGAACTGTCATAAGTTTTGTACAACAACATTTCCTTTTACAGTTTGGAAAGGAATGGTCTAATCCAGTGTTTCTCAAACTTTTTTATTCCATCACTCCCCTTTCACTCTTGACACATCGTTTTCGCCCCCCAACCATAATAAAGCAAACACAAGGTAGCAAGGTAGTAAATTTAAATAATTTTATTTAAAAAAAGTATTAAATAACTGAACCAAGCCATTAAATTCCTGAACTAAGCAATGGTATTACGACGCTGATATTACATTCAGAATTCTTGTGAAAATAATCCACACTGTAGCCTGGCACATAGACGATGCAGAGTAAAAAATTAACGGATAAATTGCTTCAGAAACAACCTCCAATGATTATATCATAGTAAATTAAAATTTGCAAGAAACTACCAAGTCATAATAGTAGATTACTGAAGTTAACTCAGTGATCGATTGGTTGTTGAGCATTTTCGCCCTATTTTTGTTGATTTTCCCCCCTATCACCCCTTTGCTGTTTCGCCCCGTTTCTCCTCAAAATTACCTCCAAGGCGGGCGCTTCTACCAACTGTGAGAACCATTGTGGTCTAATCTGTTTAATTAAAGTGACACTTCCATACTTCGACATATTCATCAACTCATAGTCAAAGGTCTTACAGTAGTCCTGCTACAGTTCCACTCCCACATTTTAATAGTAACAACATCGGTTCGACAGCTAGCACACATGACCACAACATAACTGGTTTTTGTAGTTTGTATTTGCCAACTTGCTTTCACTGGTATTCCAGTATGGTGAAAAGTTCTTTTGCGGCCAATTGCACGGGTCATTATATCCTTCCATAGGATGTTTGATACCTTTTTCTATTGTCTGCAAAGTTATGTTTTTATTGGAAAATCACATCGCATCACATCAGGTTCTCATGAAGACACGTGCTGTCTCTTGGAGAAAAGATCTTCGTCTCTCTTGAAGAGACCGATTGGTTTATTTCAGCCGCAAAGGTCCACAAGACGCAAAGATACACAAGCGAGACTTCACGCAAAGCAAACAAAATGAAACACATACGAAACCTCGAGCATGCTCGAGGAAATTACCACGCCCCAACCATGGGCGCAATTTTGTTGTAAAATGTGGGGGGGGACAGCTTGGTGTGAAACCAATATAGTCATCAGGTCGATGCAGAAGTGACCTTTTACATATACAGATTCCCAATCTTATTTCTAGAGGTGTTTGAGAGCAACGCTAAGCACGATTTGTTTTGTCCTCGCAGATGATTTAAATATAAATATACTTAGTTGCTGGACACAGTGCTATAGTTCAGCCTGCTTCCATTAACATCGTATTTGGATGTAAACAAGCACAGCAATATAGTAGAACACATCATTTGGGTTTCATCAGAGCTGTCAGTTGGAGTCCACAAAACGCTGAATCGCATTGGTCACACGTGCATATCACTCGTACAGTAGAACACTTCAGTTTTCATGCATGTCATAATAAGTGTGGGTTACAGGGCGATTTGATGTCTTGCTCCAGTCGCTTAACGTTACAAAGACGATAAATATTTCTCTTGCACATTTCCGTTTTTTGAAAAAGCTACAAATCTTTTCAATGCTACTGGACATCGTGCATGCAGCCCCACCCCTACCAAAATCTCCATTGATATCCTCTTACCAGCAGCAAAAACATTTGGCCTAAAATTAGCGTAAATCTATTTTTACTGTTGGTGGGTGGAGGTTGTACCCTTTCAATCTCCCCTTGTTGGACCCTGAACCCACACAGAGTTGAAACAGGGCCTCATTTTGAAGCCTGAACCCGGCCCCAACCCGAAATCACAAGCCCGAACCCGGCTCGAGCCCGACATTTATTTTTGAAGCCCGATTTAGGCCTGAAAGTCAAATTACCGAGGGAGTTAAGATATGCGCAACTGCGGAGTAACAAAAAACGTGTGCAGGTGTCGTTGCAGGTACACGGTTTATCACACCCAAAATAGCAACCACCTTGACCAAAACATTGACATAATCTGGCACAAACGGAGCATGTTAGTCAACGATACTGTAATACTGCGGAGTGTGGAATATGTTTCTCAAGAAAACAAGAAACTATTGCGAAATTATCTACGATGGCGCTATAGGCATAAAAAAAACTTTCCAGGGTACGTCTATGGATATGAAAAACCGGCTTGTAGGCTTCTTAACACAAGCCAAGAATGCAGTGAGTGATTGATCTTTTCGACGCAACGCCATCGCGTGCTAATTTCCTCACCGCTGTCGCCTTCTCAAAAACAGTGTGAGACTAATTCCAGCAGAGAATAAAAGAACGCAGCTGTGTTTGTAAACATAATTATCTGAAGAAAAATCACAATCAGTTCACTCACAGAAGTTACCGCGGTGAGCACAACAAATCTACGTCATGAAAGAAAAAAGTCGTTACTCTTAAAATTATAAAAACGTTTTATATGCAGGCCCGAAATATTTAGACAACTTAAGTCTGAGCCCGGCCCGACCCGACCCGAAAAGCGCGGCCAGACTTATAACTCTGCACCATGTAAAAAGTTTCATTCTAAGAGTTTTACTTGCATAACGACACAAAAATATATTTGAGATTAAATCAAAATGCACAACGATGAATTGGCAAAAAAGTGACATGTTTCACCTTCAATACGAAAAGAATGTCCAACAAAACTAGGTGTGATGTATCTGCAAAGCAAATGTTTCGCACTTGGATGAAAGCATTACTGCATTGTGGGTTTGGTTAAACTCAAGTAAATCAGGTGACTTACGAACCAATGCCTTCAGCACAAGCACAAAGTTTTAGTGTCAAGGAAAAAATATCTTTTGGATTTGTTGGTCACCACTGTCGCGACATTACAAGAAGTTGGGATAAATGTATATTTTATCCTTATTTCGTAGTCAAGTCCCTACGTTTTGAGCTATAGGTCAATATACAGCTAGATAAATACTGTAGGCTATTTCTCCAACGTTTTGATTGAAACCCTGTTCACTAATGGTTGAAAACAGTCTTTTGCTAAACTCCCCACCCCAAAACTAAGTCTCCACAATAATGCTGTTTTTGTCTTCGGCAAAAGCTTCGCAGAGATTTGCCTGAAAATCTAACTTTCTAACATTATATACACTAGCATCATTAAATTATACGCTGTCTGTTTCTTAATACGTGACAACCACCGTTACAGCAAAGCCAGGTACATTTCTGCACGGAACAAATCATGGCTGTACTGTGGTCTCTCACATGTGCAGCTGTAATACTCTCACTATTACAAGAAAATAACCTTTCTAACAGTATACCACACAGGGTAAAATCGCGGAAAGAAGCAGTTAAATATCTTTCATGGTCTCTAGAAACTTGACAAATGCTAAAATTTGTTTTATCGAAGCTAAAATTTACAAACTAACGCAATCAGTGATACCACACCAAACTCTATTTCAACATCAACTACGCTATGTGTGGCCTACAACCTAACATGAAAACCTCTTCACACAAAATGTGACAAACATCACTTTTATTTTTGAAACCTCTCCAAATACAAAACCTAAAGAAAAAAGTGGGGGGACATGACATATTATGTCCCCCGCCTCTGAAAAGTGGGGGGGACACGTCCCCCGTGTCCCCCACCAAATTGCGCCCATGGCCCCAACACACACGAGACGAAGCTATTGGCGACATAGATAGAAGCAACTTGAATAATAATCATTGTACTTAAGAGTCGTCTTTATTTTGGGATAAAAACAAAGTGAAAGTGAAATCTTACAGCCAGGACACCGAAAAAGCTAGTGGTTATCGAGTCGAAGTGCCCCAGCACATTGAAACAACTCGGTGATATTACAGTTAAAACAAAGACATATATAACAGTGAACAAACCTGAGATAAGGACCATGGAAATAATTCAGTTTCTTCTCTACCAAGCGCACCATTACAAACTACACAAGCAATCACAAACACATACCAAGCATATGCGCAAACAATAAGGCAGATGAAGTGAATATATTTTTATCAAAAATTTAACAAGATGTATCCCGTAGTAAATTTTCCGGCCATTCAATAATATTGCAAAAACAAAAATGATCGGTATTGCTTGCTAAAGGCGTTTTGGGATTTGTCTTTTAATTGTTGACCTACATTTGCCCAAAGGGTAGCTCCTCAATGAGAAAGTGTTTTTTTAACAGCGTTTGTTGAAACTTGTTGAATAAAATAGTTTTGGTTAGTTGCATATCTTGTATTATGACGATGAACATCAGCCTTTTTCTGGAACAAGTCTTTAAATGATGTTGGCAACAGATAGTGGTGAAATTTATGCATCAGTTCAGCTAATTCAAATTTATAAATATCGTGAAGTTTCGGAATATTCAGAGATCGGAATATTCAGAGATTTACCTAGAGGTGTAATGTGACATATTCTAAAATTGCTATATGTAATAGTTTGTAGTATTGTTATTGTGCACTACTTCTAGTGGTTGCAAAACAGAGTAACTAGCTGTACCCTATGAAACAATGCCGTATTATACATGATAATATACAAAACTAAAATATAACATTTTTAATACATCAATCGATACCAGATTTCGAATTTTATAGACAAGATGCCCTACTTATCTATTGCAAGTGAGATGTCCCATCTAACGAGCTGTCAACCCATCCCCCGAAGTATTTTGCACATGTTGTTCGTTGAAATCAGCTGTCATTATTTATTTGGAACGAACAAGTTTCGGATAGATTGCTATTATTTTTCAAACATTTTGTAAGCATAAATGTTAATTTGGAATAATTTAAGGACAATTTTATTTGAGCGCAACCGGTTGTCTACTTTAATTAGTTCCACATTAACCATATGCTGCAAATTGTCAAGATTTTTATGACATAGACAAAGATAGGTATCATCAGCATATAGTGTAGTATGAAATACAGAGGATGCAGCACAGTAGGTAATCATTAATGTAGGTCTACATGATAAATAATAGCGGTCCCAGAACAGACCCCTGTGGCACGCCATTTGAAATTTCAACAAGACCAGATTGCACATTTTCCACCTTTGCAAATTGCTTGCGATTGAACAAATAGCTACAAAATAATTGTAAGGGAATTCCTCTCATACCAAATTTATGATAAAATTTATCAAATAGTATGGTATGATTTACATTGTCAAATGCTTTTGACAAATCAAGAAATATGGAGCAAGAATATAATCCATTCAGCATTACTCAACAGATTGGAGTAAATACTATCAACTGCATGTGCAGTTGCAGATTTAGGACTGAAACCAAATTGATAATTGGATAATAACTTACATTCCTGTAAATAAAAGTACACTCTGTCATATAGAATTCATTCAAAAATTTTATTGAACTGTAGTAAAATAGATATTGGTCGTTAATTTGAGCAAATAGTTTTTTCTCCAGATTTATAGATAGGTATAATTTCGGCCACGTTTAGAGTCTTAGACAATCAGGATATAAACCTTCATTAATGCTCTTATTAAAAATACGTGTAAGAACTGACGCTAGAACAAACTAGGACAACTTAATAACCTTGGTTGGTATTCATTTTCATTAATAGCTTTACCTTCTGAGAGATTCTCTATTAAACGTAGTACTTCCTCCTCTGACGTTTCCTGTAAATAGAAAGATTGACATAAAGTAGCAGTATGCTCAGGCATACCAGTTGGAGCAGGAATTTTTTCAACCATTCTAGAACCAATTTCACTAAAATAATTTTCAAATAAATTTGCAATATTTAAAGGGTCATATAATGTCACCCTGACCACTTACTATACTTTTGGACTTTGTTTGTTTTGCTTTTGAAGTTTACCAAACGTCCAAGAGTCTGCCACAATTTTTTTGAATTGTTT
>JGI24158J21664_10005399_pt1 | contig 16711 bp, 11 predicted proteins | sample Ectturendosymbi3_FD_21664 | JGI IMG/M metagenome (IMG submission 21664)
TTCCATAAGATACTACTAAGTTCCATAAGATACTACTAAGTTCCATAAGATACCTGGTTCTCGATGAAGCAAACTTGCGGTACTAAGTCTCTATTTGCGTAAACACGACTAGTAACAATTTTCAAGTAATGCCAGTTTCAAAAACCAAAAAACATTCGAAAGCCTTCTCGTGATGTTTCGCAAGACTTTGCATCCTTAGTCTCTGGGCGGGCGCCAAGCGGCCAAACACTAATAAGTAAATATTTAATTGAAACTGTGCAACACTTACCCTTCACCGCTCACCCGGGCATCGCGAGAAGATTCATAAATTTGTCACAGAGATGTTTTTTACCAGGACAAGCTTCACTTATTGACAAAGTTGGCGAAATTTCGAAGATGGCGTTCTTTGTAACATAAAAGCAAAAATGCAGTAAAGTAATGGGGAGGTCCCTTGTGTCTCGGACCACCTTGAAAATAATGGGTTGCACTCACCCCCGAAACACCTTGTTCTGCTGAACATAAGCACAGTGCCTTTATAAGATGGACGATTGTCTATTGAGACATCGTGGAAATACAGCCTTTACTCTTGCGTTTCTCTGTCATTTCGTATCTTCTCCTAGATCATTTTTCTAAGATTTGGGATAATCAAATCTCAAAAAGCATCCATTAGTGCCTAATCACCAAACGCTTCATTAAATCGCTTCAGTACGATGAGATAAACCTATGAAAAAAGCGTAAAATTTATGAGAAAAAGGATGTTTTGGGATATCCACTTATATTGACTGCAAAAAGTATGCCTATATTATACACAAAATTGTGATTACTGGGAATAGAAAGGGCCTGAAAAACATGTAGTGAAGAATGACCACTCTAAATTAGCAATGCAAAATCTTCAACTTTTAGCACTTCGAATGTGTTTTTTGAAAGAAAGGACCATTCACTACTTTGTCAATAACACCTTGTACCTGTTTTTTGCAGAAACAGGAACTGAAGATATGATGTATGATTTATCGCACGATGACGCACTTGCCCGCAACGAATTCAATTCAAATGTTTTTAGATTTTCAAGTTTACTTAACATTTCGATCAGTCTTAGTTAAAAGTGTCAACATTCCTTTTAAAGCTTCAAAGCATGTCAGCCACTAGATTGATTCCTTTTTGTTCCGCGTTCCATTGTAACGCTACATGCGTATCTCTTTTTGCTGCAGTCCGACATCCAGAAATGCTATTACTTTTGTACAACGCGATATCTTGTAAAAACATGCTTCTTCCCGAAATCACGTTGTTTGTGATGTGTGTTTTTTATATCCTTCAAAAAGGTTATTTGATGAGATGCAGGTGAGGATTTTTACTCAACTTTATTAACAATGAGTTTCAGTGTTTTTGAAGTTGAAGAACAACCAGCTTTAAATGCAAGTTTCAGTCAGCAGTTTTGTTCCAGTCTGAAAATGTATTTGTCGACTCTGACAAACAAGTTAGCGGCCCGTTGCCGCTTGGATCGAGTCACTTGTTTGTTCCAGTCGAAAATTTTGTAGATATGAACTGTTTTAATAGGAAAGCGCTGATACAGTCCAGTGCAGGGGCAGATCCAGCAAGCGAAGTTGGGGACGCTTTCAGTAATATTTGGTAGTCAAGTCTCATGCTGTCGCGCGAAAGTTGTTTTCAAAATTGTACAAAATAATGGTGAATAAAGCTACTTTCGTACGTTTTAGGGCCAGTCGCCCCCCGGATCCGCCTCTGGCCCAGTTTAGTGTCAAACTTGAAAAATGTTGATTTCGTTACCCCTTACAGTAACAGCTCCATCGTTAAACCGTTAAAAGCTTTGAATAAAATAACAATCTCAGAAAAGCCACTGCGATATTGTGCAGAGCAATGACGGTACGATTGCTTTTATCCAACCCTTCGTTGTAGTTAGAACGCATGAAGCCATGAATCCAATGTTCTTTATAGATAGACGTAGGGCAAAGATTTTGCAAATGCGTACCACAAGCCAACGAAAAACCGTGAGTTGTTTTGAAATTTTTAGCACTGAAACGTGTTGCAAAAATTGAAAAAAATGTTGTTCTGCAAAGGTAGCTGTCGAAATTTGTGAACGCGCTCTTCAACAATTTGTGATGGATGTTTGTAGTAAATAGAAGGAAATAGGTTATTACCACATTTGAAAATAAAGGTTATGTGACTGCTTTAGTTTTCCTCCACTTAACACTTAATGAGGCCTGCATAATAAGACTATCCACCGTACAATACCCCAATTTCGGAAACTCGTGAGGAGCAAGCAATGTGTCAATTCGTGCTGTTGTGTAAGATAAACCATGACGTCACTAAGAGCATTGCAGAAATTTATTTCGTTGCAGTTGCCTTTTAGCAATAATTCGGATTATTGTAAAGAATGTGTCATTTTTCACCCATTCTGTGCTGTAATTTTTCGCCCCACCAATATTACTCGAAAGGTCACCGTTCTTCTTAAAATTTAATGCCTGCAATAATCAAATTGTGTGCATGCTTTCCTGAAATTTGCAATGATAACATTAGCTACACCACAGATCAATCGCTTTGCGCTGGAAGGAAAGCATACCGCAAAGTGATTTCGATAGGTCAATGTAAGTTGGTGGAGCAGTTGACAAACAGTAGTTTTGCAAATCTCTTGTNTTTGCAACCACAGGCGTAGCCCGGTGGCCAAACGAGCCATGCCCCCCAAAGAAAATTGTAGCATATCTTGTTTTGTGCTTCGATACGCGGTGTCCCAAACCAAATACTGTTGCTCTCTTGCATTCAAAATATTTGGCCCCTCCCAAAATTTCGGCTGTCTGTAATGCAACTGGTTTAAACAAACCTGCCCTGGTTTGTTGTACTGACTGCTGTTGGTGAGTTTCGCTGGCCAAGAAAGGCAAGCAGCCTTTAAAATAACACTGCGACTTGACTTGTTCTGGATGTTCTTTGTACAAAGCGACACTCCTCCAGTTTTTAGGAATTGGTGAAACGCAGCTGCAAATTTGCATACAAAAACGCATTTGCATTTTTTCTGTGAACAGCTTTCTCCCTCTGGTCTTCAAAAATCCGGATGAGAAGCCCGAGATATGATCTGCTTAAAGACAAGTCGACTGAGATTTTAAAATTGTTCACAGTAGGCAATGGACAAAAGCATGTGGCGCGAAAACAAGGCAGTCAAAAAATTTACTTAATTCATTATGAAAATAGGACGTCAAATACAAACCAAACCGTTTAACAAATCCAACAATAAGCTCTAGGTTTGCTGCAAGCTTTCGAGGAATCAGCCGACTGGGCTCTGTTTTCTACTTTATGCGATAATTCAGACTTGCACGTATCTGTATTCAAGTAAATAAATTTATCCGTCTGTGAAATCCAATTTGCCTTGGGACGGAATTTTTCCATTTAAAATGCATTGTAAAGTCACCGGTTAGCACGTCCAGGCTCCGCATCATAAATCCAGGCTCCGCATCATAAATCTTTTTCCAAGTCTATGCGTGCTGCATTTGTGAACGAACTATTGAGGGTGATTCTGACGCAACGGTCTGTTCGCGAACGGATCACCAGCCTGCGTTGCTTGATCTCACTTCCTCAGTCGTTTATCTCAAGATCTTCCAAGTTGTTCTGTCGGAGATTCGTTCGTTGCACACGAGTTGAGCTCTGGTGTACATTGCACAATGATTTAGAAATTTAAACAAGGTAAGACAACAGCTGAAAAGCTTGAGTTGCCAAATTATTCAATTAGTGATGGCATTCTTACCACCCGGGTTCGTTGTTTAGACGCTAGTCTAGATGCTTATCAAATTTTATACGAGATTGGCCGGGACGACACAGAATCCCTGTTCTTTTCTTTTAGAGAAAGATAATTTCTTTGAAAATATCAGTGAAATACTTGCTTGTACAAATTTTTCAAAAAATGGTTTTCAAAATCCTCTGTCTTTGCATAGCATTGCCATTTGTATATAATACGTTTCAGAACGCCATTTGCATAAGAATCACTGATTGAGTTTTATATTCAAAAACGTATTATTTCCAAATAGCTACACAGAACCCTCTGCAACGCCATTGCCAGGCAAATAAGTACAGTAACAACTGTCCGATATACGTCGTAAACCTCCACGCTTCTGCATCAGACGAACCCTAAAGAAAGGTCTGATCGACTTTAAGTAAGACAAAGCAATTGCAGTGAACAAAGTGGAGAAGCGGAACACGTCCAAGAAGCAAGATAAAATCCAGTGATTTGAACAAAATCATGACTGTTGTTGCGAAAACAACTGTTTTATTTGACAACAAAACTCCGCTGATGAAGCGAAAAACATTGAACAACAAAACATACGTTTGGTGCCCCTCATGTAGAATGCCAGTAATCAGTAATAACCCTTAACTTTGGGAAGGCAAACAGCAAGAGAAGAAAATTTTGCGAAACCGACTTTAACGTCGAATAGATGAAGTTGATGGGTCGACTTCAAATGGTGAGAAATTTTCCTATATCAGAAGTATTTCTAATATCATTGCCCAAGCGTTTGCAACCATCAACAAGAAGCAAAAATTTCTGGTCCATCGAAGTTCGTAGTAATCCGCTGATGCTACTATGTGAACTTGAGTGCGGTTTTCCTTTAACGTTTGGGACAACCGCCTGAAATATTTGCACTGCTTGTACAAACCAATCCATCAACGGTTTTTGTTTTTGTGTTTTCACTTGCGCTTTATGCGCTGAACTACTTGAAGACCGAAACAGTTGCCTTTGAAACGTCCAGTATGTTGCGGCACTAGCCCTTTATCGCGAGCTTATTGGTCCAACGCTCATAAGGTTTTCAACGCGTACCTGACAACTTCTTCCTGTTCTGACATCTCACAAGTTCCCCGCATCAAGTCTGAAATCTCGTATTCCCTAGGCTACAGGAATTAGACATGAAAAACAGGAAGGTGATCAGCGCATACACTTGCCTGTTGCCACAAATCAGACAAGGTTGAAATTGATCGGTCGTCGAATACGGTTTCTGAAACATACCAGAAATATACTAAGAATTTTACCAGCGCGGGTAAACCGAACAAAAGTGACTACACTATCAGTAAGCCAAGCGTACAACAATCAATTAGCCAAGCGCACCATTGCAATCATATGCAGTAAACCAAAAACGCAGCAACTGCAATCCTGATTACACAGTCAACACAAATTGGCGAACTGCTATGGCGCACTAATCCGTCGAGAGCAAACAACTAAGTGACTTTGTTATGTCCCAAGACGATGTGATTTCCACAGCTCAGATTTTTGGTCTTTGTGTTATCAGGCATACTCGCTGTTTCGAATGGCAGAATTTGGGCATTCAACTTAGCGCCGAAAATGTCACTGAACTTTTCATAGACAGAACAACAAGTTTATAGCGCGTTTGCACGAAATAAAGCAGGCCACACATCGTGCTGTTTCAGAAAACGTATAGCAGTATTTCCCAACCTTTTTTGGACCAAGCCTCATGCAATAATCTCCAAAGTCGTGATGTCCTCCGGAAAATATAAACTGTATTATTTAAAAAGTGAACTCCTATTTACACAGAGGAAGCCTATTTCCGCCATTAAACCTCATTATAAATTGCCTTATAAACCTCTTTCTCAACCGTGACGTGGAGCTTGAGCCTCGTGTTGGAATCACTGATGAGTCATTTGCTGTTAGATGCAGTTATCATCCAAACTGCATGAATGAGTGCAAGGGAGTAGAAAAAGCTTTGACCCCGAAAAAAGCGCATATATTAAAATCCATACAATTTCCTTTAACTCATTTGGTTTTTATGATGTTGTTACATACGAAACCTTAAGACTTCCAGTTTTAACAATTAAAACTTTAAAGTCTTGTTTTTTTCGATTACCTAGCCCAGAGGTACCCAACCTTGGGTACATGTACCCCTAGGGGTATATTTGCCTGTCTGAAAGAGTACATTTGAGGTTAGCAATAGAAAGGAAAATATATTCATATATTACGTATTTCCAAATAGTCTAAATAATAAAAGTTCTATTAAAAATTCAGAGGATTTTTGTAATTTTACTCAACCTTTTTGTCATAAGAAATTTTAGGGGTACATGCTCATCTGTCGAAATACTAAAGGGGTACATGGTCAGAAAAAGTTTGGGAACCCCTGACCTAGCCGGTAAGGCGTGCTTGTATCTTCTCAATGAGGTTCTAAAAGTTTATAAAGATAAAGTGACACAAAATCGCGAAACAAATAGTTCTAATGTTTTAAAGCTACCAGTTCAGGGACATTGTAGTGAAGGTAACAATGCTGTGCTCCGAAAAAGTAAAATTTTTAGTTGTCAAGACATACGAATCACTTCCTTTGTTGACAAAGCTTATTTTTCAAGAGTTAAGGTTCCAATTAAAATTCTTCGATCGAAATCTACCCTGGAGAGATATCGTGTTTTATAATCCTAAGCTCGAAATAACCGGCTGCGTGATACAGTTGGCTGAGCACGCGCTACCAAAGCTAGTAGGCTTGGTTCGATTCCCGTTCTGGTCATGTCGAAGACTTGAAAAACGGTACTTGCGGCCGTCCAACCTCGCGTTCGGCGTTGATGGGAGGGTGCAAGGAAACGGTTCACGCGCGATGCTGCCATTGACTCCCCACCTCTGCAGCATTCACTGCGAAAGCAGCCGCGTGGCCCACACCGCAAACAAGCGGTGAATGCGCGGCAGACCACGTGTGATTTTCCGAAAGGAGTGCAAAACTGGGTATAAACGAAATTGAACCGAAATTAAAAAAGACTTTACTTTGTCCACTACTACATGTTGTAAATCGATTTATTTTGCCTACCAACGCGACAACGAATTACTTCCTTTCGGTAGCTTTTATATTTCGAGCTTAAAATTTGTGATGAAATCTTTTCACGTTTACCTGGCGCGGTATCTCGTTTGATGAAAATCAATCAAGCAATGCGAAAAGCACATTTCAAATGCATTTGAGTAGTGAACCTGGATACGTGTTAAGTTAGAGATTATAATAGTGTAATTGCCGCAGGAGAGATCACAAACTGGCACGAATTGCAGGCTGGCCATGATACCGCGCCAGCGGTAAGTCGACAAATTGACACTTTCATCAGCATTTAATCGTATAAAAGCTAGAGAGGGCTCTGTTCTTGTCAGTCAGATCGCTTCTGCTCAGTGAAAGGTACAGATCAACCGTAGACAGATATCTCAATCGGATTTGCAACTAGCAAAGTTTTTTTGGGGATGTTGTTGTTATGTCATAATCGGAACTACATTTGATTTCGTTTTGTCATGGAAAAGCTATACGAAGATGCTAATAAAGCCTACTTGTATTAATTTCTTTGATCAAGACTAATTTTATTGCTTTCCATGCAGTAACTGTATATTTTTTCTTCATTAGGTTATTATTGATACTGGCCAAAAATGCGAATACTTATTTGAGAATTTCAGAACGTTTAACGTATAATTTATGTTATGGATACTGTTTTGTGAAGCCTTTTTTCTATAGTTACGAAGCGAAGATTGATTTGTCTCGTAATTGTTCCGTTTTCAACAAATCGCAGCTTCCGCCATTTACAAGTAGCTAGAGATCAATTTTTACAGCGAGCAGGAACGAGCCCGTACAAAAGCTTTCTGACTAAATGTTGTTTTGTGTCTCAAGCCATGTCGGATCTGACTCTTAGCGCAGATTGACGAGATGCCACTAACTTGCAAAAACAAAGTCAAAATATAAAACTACATGAATTTGTTCGAACTGTTGAAATGTCTTACTTTCCTTAAACTTTTGCAATGACTTGTTTCAACATTTAACTGCAAAAAATCTTCCGTACGTACTTGTTTTTAATGAGCCAGCGTTCAGGTTTATCAAACGTTCTTGCCCCTGTGCAGTTCCGATAAAATTTTATTTGAATTTTTAGGTTTGTTATGTTTTGCGCAAAACAATGAGACCCAGGATATCGTTTGTGGTATTTGTCAAGTTTCTTCTTATATGTTCACGTGCCAACGGTAAGAGTACGTTATAGCTGTTAAGAATTATTCTTGCCGATAATTATTACGACTGAGATCAAAAGCGTGTAAACCTTACCCTAAGCTGGTAAATTCCACGCTGGTAAAGTGTCAGAGTCAGCGCACGTTTGTCCAAACAAATTGATGTATTTTTAGCACTCTAAGAGTTCAAGATTTAACTTTTCTCTATATTGCAATGACTTGCCCCAAAGAGCTTTATGTAACTTCTAATGTGCGACTGATCGTCAGGTGTGTAATTGTGTTTGTGAGGGCAGGTGTTTGGAAGATATACTGTTTATGGAAACTAGGACGTTTTATTCGCTAAAACTGGTTCATTTTGAAAAGACTGTCGTGGTTTGAATTTTACACCGCATGTTTAATTTACATTAAAAAATTACTACCGTTTGCCTAAAACAGGCCAAGGCGGATTCTCTGTTGTCCATTTACTTGACCCATTGAACGAATATGATCGGTTCAACTTCAACTTTCAAAGCAAACCTCTTCTGCAACCTTTACTATTTCCCGCTCCGACCAGAGGATTTGCTTCTGTTTCGGCTGCTGGATCAACAGCCCCCGCCGTTGCTATCTCTCCTTCGACAGACCCTTTCCAGGTCTCAAACATTCCCGATAACATTGGCCCATGTCAAAAGAAGCCAAATTGTCGACATATTTCAGCAGAGAGGTAAGTGTAATGAACTTCGCTTTTGAGTTCACTTAATGTAGTTGTTCGATAATCAGCAACTTTATTATGAAGCAGCTGAACCGCAATCTACCCTTACTTGAACCACATTTTTCCAACACTTATGTTTGCACGGATCAGTGTGAAAAATAGGAATTAAAAATTTCTGCGTAACAGCGTTTAGATTTTCAGTGAAACACTTTGCATTTAGCGCTATTTTTGCCGCACTGCAGCTCAAAATGTGGCAAGCAATATTGAATCTAGACACTAAAGGTACTTTATTCCCAGAATTGCTTTGTCAATTGGATTTCGTCAATTTTTTTTGTTTTCAATTCTATCTACGATAATGGTAATTCTTTAGTTTCTCAAATGAAGACCTCCTATTTCTTGTGAGCAATAGCTAGTGCTTTGCAGTTATCAGATTTTTTTCTTGGTAATGCGCGACGTTCACAAGTCGTTTGCAACCTTGATGTACCCCACTCGGGCAACTGTTGTCTTCAGAGCTGTTGAGCGTGTGGCGAGCTGCGCAACAAACGAACAACTAGGTATGCGTTGCTTACTTCAATATATAAACTGTTGGAAACAGATGCTTATTTTAAAGCTGAGACCAAAAAATTTAAATAAATGGTGATAGAATCATGGTGCCAGACGTTTAACTCAAGTTTACAGCTCAGAAGACGCAATGGTTGCGGTTTCACAAGTTCTAGATAGTGTATGCAAACTTAGTGCTTTGTTTTAGTTCTAATATCATGGTGAGATGCACAGAGTTTCCAGATGCAACCGTCAGAGTATCAGTTTTGCATACATGATGCCGCTGATGATACCCAAAAATTGATAAATCCTCAATTGCTTTCAGCAAAAAATTCTCCTAGATTCAACTTACATTACTTTGCTGGGTGCCAACAATGACGTTTTCGGTTTTTCCACTGATGTGCCATTGTGTTGGAATCACCAGTGACATGAAACTGAGCAAGAGTTTAACAAAGTGTTTAAGTTTTGTGAATACAGTCATTTGCTGAAAGCACTGAATAAGCTTCGCTAATTAGTACCATCAAATGAAACCTCTCTGCCAGAAGTTTAAACGTGTTGATAAAAAATTGACCTATTGTCTGGCACGTTCGACTCAAAGTAAATTTCTGAGTTGTCAATGGCTAGTTGGGAACAATTTTCTCTCCTTTAGTAGTTTCTGGCGTCCGGACGTGAGTTAAATAAGTGTCATAGATATCAGTTGCCCTGAGCGACAGCGCAAGGCATATTTTCACAAGGGGAGCGATTCTTACGCGCAATAGGTTGACAGGTAACGAACTGATGAAAACGATTTTTCTTGATTGTTAAAAAGAAATACGTTTGTGGAAACCTGTGAAAACAAGTGCATCAACTTTTGTCTAACTAAAGCTAAAACCAGACAAAGATTTTCATAGTGGTTTTTGACTAAATGCATGCTACAGTCGGAACCAGGAAAATTTTTACGGTATGTCAAATGCTTATTGCTATAACTAGATAAAATTCAAGTTTCCAATACAATGTAAATGACAATTACTTCAGCCGTTATGGTGCTTAATTACACGTTAGTGAGCACACCAAACCATAAATCCAGCACACCAAACACTGATTTGTGAGGTTTCATAGGATTTCAGGACGAATATATGGAGGAAATTTGCACAACTTTATCTGCGTTTTGAAATACTTATGTTGCAAAAGACAAAAGCTTCGAACATTAAGTCAACCTTTACTTTTCTTAAAAATCATCCTATTGATTCACTGCAGTGGGCATTTTCAACAACTTCCCGGGACTTAAATCGATAGTTTTTCAAGAAAATCTCGATCATCATACCATTCAGCAGAGAAGTTTTTTCGCTGGAACAAATATTACGACTGACGTTTAAGTATCAACAAATAACCGTTTGACTTTGATCTAATCCCAGAAATTATTTTGAAACTTAAACGTTTTTCACGTTATCAAATTAACAGGTAGTCAAACAGCCAGGGGCAACCAGACAAGTTTTTCTTTGAATTGCCTCGGGCAGTCGTTAACCATTACTTTGCGGTCCTGTTTAGCAAACGATTGTTAACAAATGGAGCCTCAAATCAAAGTTCAAAAAATTGAGCGAAAAATGTATGAAAGCAGGTGCGCAGTCAAAGTGCTTTTACCGAAGCAAAAAGCGAATAGGGCTACATAACACGCCAATCTGTTGCTTCAGATTCACACTTTGTGTTTGCTGTCGTTGTTCATCTTCCTCCATATGTATAGTCTTGGTGAAAACGATTGGTTCTTTTTATCGACCCTGAAAAAAGGAAAAACCCGATAACAGAATCAAAAACTGATTCGCTGATTTCAAAATTTGAATGATTGAAACGCTAAAGATCAGTTGAATATTGCTACTGCTTTTACAAGGTATTAGGTTTCAAGCGATGAAAAAAATTTTGAATGATAATCCTAAGAATAGCGTTTGCAGACTGAATAGCATCAGCGATGATTTCAAGCACACGTTCCCAATCACTTTTTGTAGAGTTACGCGTTTCCTAAATATTGTGCATATACAAAAGTGGNGATGTTTCCTTTCACAAAAATATATCGTAAACCTGATTGAAAGGGNTTCAAAACTTTCATGTTTAATTACTCCAATTTCTGTGCATTTCACGGAGAAGTGTCCAATATAGCATCTAAACATTCTAAAGCCAGCATCCATATAAGAAGTGCTTCATTTTTTTTAAATTCAAACGCTTGTTTGCGCAATACAAACTAATTTAAAGAAGGCACGAAAATAATCTTCTCTTATTTCAACATTCTTGCAGACTCGTCCGAATAAGGTGTGCAGTAATCTAAAAAATCATTTCAAATTCAACGCCTCAACCAAAGTTGATAGAAAAAGTTAGCGTCAGAGCGCGCATCACAACACTGTCTCAACTCGAGTACGTATTAGGCCTTCATCCGTGTTATAATCAATGCCACCGGCAAACTGTGTTATTAATTTACTGTATGTCACGTGCAGACTAAAGCTGTGCCATGGCGATAGATGAAGTGTGGGTAGATGTCTTAATAAAATGTTTTTGCTTTTGACCTACCAGTTCCGAAGATTAATTAATTTTGAATAAAATAATATCTAGCAGACGTTCTAAGAAACTGCTTGGACTCGGCCCCCATCAGAAAATAAAAAAAGAACTTGTGTTTCAAACAAGCTAAAATTTGTTCCTAAAATTTAATATTTGTCCACGGATTATAAGGGTCCATTAAAACAAATCTTTGGTTTTCTTTACACTATAGTCAGAAACTCCTACTAGCAAATGTTTTATTAACTGAGACGGTTTTCAATGAATGAGCGCAGTGTTTGAATTCCTTTAAGTTGTATGTTTCAGTTGTTTGTTTCATCATTTGTGTCTCAAGCTCTCTGCCATTTATTTATTCCTACAATCGATGAGGTAAACAAAGCTAAGCATAAAATTTTGTTCCTGAACCTGACCATTAGCGTTACCTATGCTTTTAATATGAACCTGCATTTTGTGACTATAAAACCTCAAGAAATTTGCATTTCATTCTATCGCTTTAAATCTACCTGTTTAGACAACAAAGTGACCTTAATCTTAGCGTAAAATTATGCATAACTTGTCAAACATACCACAAACGGTACCTTTTGATTATTTCTGCATTTTAGGTAACGATATTTTTAACCAAACTTGGTACAGTGTGTAACAGTCCAAAATATCCCCAAGCAACATAACTTGCTCTTGTTCGTCACTTTCCCAGCTTTTTTACAGACATTATCGGCCTGACGGAACTTGCAACAACCCCCTTGATGGCCTGCGTGGGTCCGTCGATCATCCGCTCAAGAGGCTCCTCCCCGCTGCATACGCAGATGGAAGAGGTAAACATGGTTCCCGCTATACCCGTGCAAGGTCAAAGCTCCTCCGGAAATATACCATTTTAAGTGATTTCCTCATTTTCAAAGCAGCTAATCCATGTATGAACGCGTTACGAGGAGCAAGATATTATGCCTTGAGCAATTCGCGCCCGGAAAAAGTTTAAATAAACTTGGAAATATTTCATGGTTTCAGCCATTTCTAGCATTGCCAACGTAAAACGTAAACATTTTCGTGAGAAACAGAAGATGAATGAATAAAATTTTAACGAATGACTTTTACAGCTTAACTGTTCTTTTTGCATTTTCCTTAAGCCGCGTTTAGGTTTCTCAAACGTTGCCTGTATCCTGACGTTCGAAAAGGTACAAAAAACGTTCCATTCACTCAGGTCAACCTCGAAGAGGAAACGATGGCCAACCACTTCCGTCAGCTCGTGTTGTATCTAACAATATGCAAGATCTTGTCATAAAAAGGTCCAGACGTTGGTCACAAATGCTGCCTTTTTGGGGTCAATATATAGATCACGATATAACAAGTGCACCCAGCACAGCACGTAAGTTTTATTTGATAAAATGGTATAATGACTCACAGAGGTATGTTCATCGAAAGGAATCCTTTCCAAACCAAGGATCAGACACTAAGATCTTATCGGAGCATACATTTTGCCTACTTGTTGTGGATCATCAGCTCTAGGACTAACAAACACTTCTGTTTTGGGTACGATTAGGAATAAGTAATGAAGCTTTTGAACGTATGCCTTTTACCTGAAAACATCCATGCCGTTCTGATGAACATCTTTTTGGACGTTTTACTCGTAGATCCAGCAATTATCTAAACTGCAAGTTTTCATCCCATCGCGTGACTTAAGCAGTGGAACGGTGTGGAAATCGCTTTGCTTCACATAAATGTCTTCTTTTTCATCCCCTACAGGCCCCAACATTCGCGTCAACTGTTCGTGCGGCAGTGTGGACCCAGCATGTGTCAACATTCCTATAGGCACTGATGACATTCAATTTCGACAAGAAGGAAAGGCCTGTTTGCCTGTGGTGCGCACAGCCCCGGTGCCCGACGCAAACTGTAAGTTTTCCGGTTTCTTTCTTGGTGAAATGCCCTTTTTATTTATTGCCTCGATTCCAGGAAGGGAAAATATTTAAATTATGTTGTTGATTTTAAGGAAGTTCGTGTTTGTTGCTGTGGAAAAATATAAAAAAATATTTTCCCAACAGTTCTGTTGCGCTTTTTTCTTTTCGATACAAACACTAGAAAACCTTGCCTTGGGCCAAGTCAAAACAATCAAATGTGCTTTGTACGATAAATTTCAATTTTGAGGCAGGCGATTCCAGTGTTCGACAACAAAAAAACTCGGTCACAAGCTATCTCGACGCAGGAACTGTGTACGCGGGCAGCCAGCATCACATGGACGACTTACTTAATAATAATTCAGGTAACCGTAGCTTGCAACGAAATGTCAGCAATTAAATGTGTTTTTTGAGAACTTCTGAAGTTTTTTCTTCTTGTCAAGAAAGCGGTAGAAAAAGTTAAAAAATATATTTGTTTACTAAAAGAAATGGATATTTTTTTCGGGTTTTGCTATCTGCTTTCTTTTAAAAACTTAATTATTGGTGTACAAGCAATACCATTGTTTTCAGTTAAAGACCTTGAGGCGATTTCTTCAAAACAGGTTAATGAGTACAAAGTTCTTTTGATTTTTTCTGGGACCAAGACAGTCTTGCAATTTTTGATAAAGACAGCCTGGCGGAACATGGCGACGACAGACTTATGTATTTGTTCTTTATAAAGCTGTTTACCTCTGAACAATCTTTCCTAAATCCAACACACTGCGGTTTTGACCAAGTATAGGCAAGTTTATCAAATTTTTTCACATTTGCAACAAGTTTCGGTTGATGCTATCATTAGCTATAGATTTGTCAAAGATATGAACAGCGGTTAAGGTGGTGATTTTTGAGTAATTTATTAAATTATGATTTTGCAGCAGAAAGTGAATTTGCATTGAAAAATTCATCACAAGTCGACGGTATTCAGCTAATATTTTTGTCTACTTACTGGTTGCTACGCAACAAAATTGCGTTAAGTCTCCGTGAGCTCGTTTCTCAGTGTTCGTGAAAACAAACAATCACAATAATGACATTTTGTTGATTAGCTTATGAACAACAGAGAACGCCGACTAGTTACAACTGAGCTGCGTAGGCTACAGCTTTTTATACACTAAGCCTTTATAGAGTTTTAGGGTTTATTTGGCAAAATTCAAGAGAAATGAAAAGTTTCTCCAAGAACCTTGTTTCAAGTATCATTACAACCACCAAAGCAGCAAAGAAGAAATTTGTCGCAAAAGGAGTAGGCGGTTAAACAGTACAAGTGAACTGAGTGCAAGCGCAACACAGGCATCTAGGAAACGTTTGTAAACTCTTGGATTGTGGTTATAGATTTTTATGCAGCAATGCAGCCTGGAAGTTCTGTAACTTAGTCCTTCAAGATATACTTGGTAGAAGGTTTAGCGGAATAATCAACATACTTTCTCTGGCCGATGTTCGTCAATTTGTTTTACCAGATTTGTGACGGACTTTTTCAGTATTTGTCAACGCTGTTTTCGTCTTTTTTGATAAAAAAAGAGGTCCTGCAAAAGTTTGACCAGGTTATATTTTCCAGTATATTAGAACAATTCACATTAAACTTTCTAACAGGAAGGAAGCATTACAATGTGCCAATATGTCATATTGTTATGTAAGTGAGAAAGAGTTTTCGTTGTCTTCTTTCGGCAAGAAGCTATCGTTTTAAGATTTTAATTATTTTCCAGAAAATAGTCGCGTTTCAACAGCTCATCCGTGATGTCGTTGCCAAGACAGATTTTTTGAACGATTGGAATATTGCGTTGGATAAAAGAATGTGGAGCTGGAGACGTAAGTATTCTAGGAAACGTGATGACTGAAACCCATATTTAACTTTTCTAGCCATTGGTGAAATGAAGATAGCCAACCTGTTCCGCCACGGTATGCAGTCTAACCCGAATCAGCCCATCCTTCCACTTGGTTCACAAGTTGAACCAGACTTCGCCAGATTTATGGCTTNTCCGCGTGCGGTCCACAAACCAAGAAGTCTACCTTGCTTTGTTGCAGGTGAATTGCTCTTTNATACAAAAAAGTCTCTATTTGTTGATAGAGTTCCTTAATATGTATGCTTTTTCTGTTGGTTAGAAATGTAACCTTTAGGTTGTTTTTCAGCACACGACTATAACTTTCTTTAGTGTACATACAGGGTGGTCCAAAAAGATGTTTCCATTTTTTGACGAAGTACCATTTTGTATTGAAAAGAATACTTTGCAATTTTTTTTCTTAGGCCTGTCTCACAGGCATCTACGTTTTATGTGTTGTCACTTTTCTCATCGTACATCACCAATTTGCGAGGACAGCTCAATAGTAATGTGCTCGATCCAGGTCCTTCGCGCTGAATCACGGTGGCTACTCGCACATTAAATTTTTAACGACCCTATTCAATATCTCGTGAGGAGTTCTCCTGATCTCCGTTCAAATATTATTCTTAAGCGCATCAATAGTCAGGCATTGTCAGCATAGACCCTGTGTTTGAAGTATTCCCACAGAAAATATAAAAGGGGTTGGTCTGGAGAATGTGCAGGGAGATGAGCCTGTCTCCAGGGAACGATGGAAGTATTCGAGTGAATCAATGGAGCAATGCGGTGTTGTTCCATCCTGCTCATCCTAAGTCACAGTATCCATGTTCACTCCTCGCTTCCGCCTCAGTGCCGGGGTGAATTTTCTTCTCTTTATTTCAGTGTATCGCTCTGTATTCACATTTACCGGACGTCCATCAGCATCCACAAACTAGCATGGCCCGATAATGCCATTACGACGCAACTCGCACCAAAAAGTCACTTTCTCCACAGTAACTGGGCGATACCGATGCTCATGGGGCTAAGCGTGAGCCCAAAAGCGCATATTCAGTTTGTTCACGTGACGACTAAGGTGGAAATTTGCCTTGTCGGTGAAAAAATATAAGAGTAAGATGTCAGGATGGTCTTCGATTCGTTGACTGATGCCTGTCCAAAGGCAAATCTCTCAGCCTTATTTGCATCGGTCTGAAGTTGTAATAGTTGTACAGGGTGTCCATAAAGTCCTGCACACATTTCAAAATGTAATTGCGAAGTAACTAACGTAGATAAAATCATACAGTTTTTTGCAAAGTGAAGTTTG
>JGI24158J21664_10005403_pt1 | contig 16709 bp, 10 predicted proteins | sample Ectturendosymbi3_FD_21664 | JGI IMG/M metagenome (IMG submission 21664)
AAGTATAATTGCCATGTGGAACAGCAAATTTTTGACTTTTTCACGCTGGTTAGGTGCAAATGTAATTGCTGTATGAACAAAAATGTCGATGATACAAAGTTGATACAGATATTATTGTGTGAGGGTATTATAGCAAACTTGTTTGTCCTAGTGCTTGCACACTCATCCAGAGCCTTCCGCAGACTCAGGGTTGAGAAACACTGCTTTATGGTCTGAAAAATACAATACAAGGATCGAGTGGCTACCACCTGCACATGGAATCACAAAATCAAAATAATTTGATTTCAACAACAATATGATTTTTAAAAAAGAGTAATGATTTTTATCAACCCTGATCTGAATACTATGTATGTAGGCTGCAGTTATCAGTTCTTTGTATACTATGTGCAGGTTGTTATAGTTCTGCATGTTTTTGAAAGTCTAATTTGGCAAAAGATGGTAGGGTCAGCCCTGAAGCGCTTGATGGCAGAATACAAACGTGAGAAATAATAACTGTTTTATTAATTTTTTTGTGTTTAGTGTATTGCTTATAATTTGCATTTGCTAACAGTTTGGAGGTACTGTGTCTAAATTGTAAGAAGCTTGTTAAAGCTCTTAGTGGAAGCTAAATTAATTTAAGAAAAATGTGTTTCAGAACTTTCATTGAACTCACCTGAAGGAATTGTTGCTGGACCAGTTAATGAAGAAAATTTCTTTGAATGGGAAGCATTAATCTTGTAAGCTAGTGAAGCAAACAGATAAAAACATCAAAGCATTTTTCAACATTTCAAGTTGCTGTTTTATTTAATCAATGTTATTTTGCTTTTTACATCTTTGAATAACTCTAACTGATGTTCCACATCAAATTGTGCTGCCGTTAATTCCCCATCAATGCAGAATTCACAACAAAAATAGCTGCATGGTCCCTGTAAAGCAGAAATAGGTGCTGCAGACCCTGTTTTTTTTCACTGAAACATTTCGGTCATTTTTTCTGAGACATTTTGAAACATTTTGGTCATTTGTCTCACAGTTGTAGTAAAACTTGCTGTCAGTGTTTTTTAGCCTATATTTTGAAAGGTTCTGTCAGAAATGACTTAATTTATTTCGGTCATTTCAAAAACGTTTCATTCAATGACTGGAAAAAAAACAGTGCAGACCTCTTGTGACACTCCCAGAAGAGTACAAAAAAGGGGTGTAAATGAACCTGAACTGACAGAGACCACTGTCTATAGTATTATACATGTAGCCAAATTCAGGCTTTTACGATTGATCTTCCTGACAACACTGTTTGAAGATCATGAGACATTTCGTTTTGCTGATGATTTGTTGGGCAAATGATAAACTGGCATTGGCATCATTGTCTAGTTATGTCTGCAAATGTTTGCACTCTTTGTATCTCAGCAAGTTAAGTGCTTTGTGCTTAATTCTGTTGCTTTTTCTGCTATTTGTACTGTAATCCTGATTCCCTCAAAAACTTCAAAGCATCCTGTGATCATTGCACTGAACAGTTTATTAAATGTGGGTGAGCTTTTAGCAAACTCTAACTTTCAGTCTTGCTCTGTTTACTTGTATATACTTGGCGTTACTCGTAATCTAGTTAAATGCTATAACTTGTTGAAAAAACAGGTGGTGAAAATTTTTTGTCCTTCCCATAAGTGTCTGACTGCATGAAATGTGATCTGATTCCATGTAACAATGTGTATATATAAGGATGTCTTACTGGTGTCAGATAATCTTTTCAGGTAGAACTGGCAATAAAGAAATAGCAATACATCTATCAAATATATATTTGAAACTTTGCTAAAGTGTTTCTTGCCTGATTGGCATGCATTCTTTTTAGTTCCAACTTGAGGTTGTTATTTGTAGCTCATGAGGTCTATTTTCTTGTGCTAACACATTTGAATGCTCACATTTTCAATAAAACATCAAATACAGACTTGAGGATCAAGCCACTTTGTTGAATGTTCAATATTGCAACATGGAGTAGAACAATGTTATCCTTTTCTGATGCTTTCCACATCTACATGAGAACTGCATCTGGTTCACCTGCAATGTGTGGTTTAACAGCTTTGCTTAATGTTTCATGAAATTTAAGCAGAAATGATAGCCAGTGAATTGCAAAATCCTGAAGAGAAACATTAACACATTGGGAGCCAGTGTACAATGTAATTGTACTTTGAAATAATGCATGAGCCTCTTTTTTGCATGGTTTTGCACTACTGTAACTCGCCAGCCAATTGAGTTAGAGAGCTGTTCAAACCCTATGAAGATGCAGGAAGTCCTCTAATTTATTAATTTTTTTAATTGGAAAGTTTTGGATTTTGTTTTTTTGTGGGTGATGTTATAATGCAGGTAGATTTACACATTTTTGTTTGAGGTCACTGGGTGCCAATGCCAAGAGCCATTTTTTGACTCAAATTTTTAGTGGAAACTTGGCTATAATCCAAGTCTTTAGAGCCCTTGATTAGCTTCCTAGCATTGCTGGTTCAAAAATTATGGCCAAAAAAACAAATTTAGGCAAAAACTCTTTTTGTTTTTTTTACCCAAATTATGTTTTTTTGGCCGTAACTTTGGAACCAGAAATGTTAGGTGGTAATCAAAGGCTCTAAAGCAGTGGTTCTCAAACTTTTTTGAGTGCGACTCAAATCTGAATTTGCTGAACACCTCACGACCCATGCCTCAAGCAACATATGATAAAAATAATCGTTGTATGGATGATTTTCAGCAGTAAGTTGCTAAGTTTGTTTTCACTGTCAGCAATCTACTTTTTTCTCAAGTATCTACACTGCAGACAGACAAAGACAAGCAGTGGTAATGGTTAAAATATACAACCCAGGTTTAGATCACCTCGGCACGACTCGTTTTTTGACCCTTTGCAATCCATGTTGCGGTCGCAACCCATACATTGGGAACCACTGCTCTAAAGACTCATATTATAGCTTAGTTTCCACTAAAAACTTGAATAAAAAATTGACTCTTGGCTTTGGTACCCAGGGCCTGGTGAACTTGGCCAAAAATGCGTAAACCTACCCTTGGAGTTTGGCATCACCCACAAAAAAACTCAATCCAAAACTTTCCAACTTTTTATCTAAACTAGAAGACTTCAAATCCCAGAAGGTAAGTATTACTGCTAAATTCAAATCCCAGAAGGTAGGTACTACTGCTAGGTCTTTTCTAGTTTTAGGCAAAAACAGTAAGTATGGAAAATGTTTTGTTGCCTTTACACTAATCAATTATCAACATATCAAACCATTTCCAAAACGATTTAGGCTACATACCACTGCAACAAGCCTAAACCTACTGGAGACACTTTTTGTAAAAGTTTCACTTAATTGGAAGTATTTTTTGAGACAACAAAAGCAGCTAACACTGGCAGTAAGCAATTGAACTTAAAAGAGAACAGCTGCATAGAATTGTTCCTACATAGATCTGCGTAGCAAAGAACAAAAGTGTTAAAGGAAAATCGACCAGCTACGAAGGTGTTAAATTTATAAGATTTTGTCACTACGTTGAGTCAAGGACAAATGGATGAAGTTACTAGATTACTGCTCATGTTTTGTAGAGGCCCAGAGGGAACACCATTTGATGGAGGTGTTTTTCGTGCTTCACTTCATTTTCCAACGGATTATCCCATGAGTCCCCCGAAAATGCGCTTCATTTCAGATATTTTTCATCCTAATAGTAAGTTAATTATTGAACTTATGGGTGTTTCTTCAGTAGTTGATTTTGCTGTGGAGTTAGCTGTTTTTATGATTATTTCAATTGCTGTGATTTATGTTATTGCTAACCAGTGGCGCATCTAGCCTGAAAAAAAATGGGTCTGTCGTGGAAGGGCAGCTTTTGATATCACTTTGCAGTATAAAATTACGAATGTTGTGATGTTGCCAAAGTATTATATCGGCAAAATTCTGCCGATATACAGTGTATCGGCAATACTTGCTCATAAAAGCTGCTACGCTAGTTTTCTACATGGAGTTTTCGGAAACCCAAGTTGCTGCTTCGTCTATGATTAACGCAAATTCTCTGTACTGTTCCTTACGACACCCAGCCCTCCGACTGCATCAAGTAGTGCGCAATATTCAGACCACTCCGCAATCACCCCAATAAACCGGTCTATGACGTAGCATTCGCTGCCAGGTTTTGTGCGGTAAGCAGATGGCTGCCTATGAACAAATCCGTGGTTTTTGACTATCTTAGCTATCCAGGTTTGCACAGAATTCCATGTTATATGCTTCTTCATTGCACTGAAGTATTGTTTTTCAACTGTGGTTTGAGTGTTGCAAAATATTGGCATCGGTTATCAGCAATGAAAAATAACATCGGAATCGGTCCAAAAAAGCCCTATCGATCATGCTCTACCTAAAATCCAATCAATCAAAGTTGATTAGAAGGGCTAGTAGCATAGTGCAACTAACTATTTAGACTAGATAGTGGTATTGACCTCATTGTGGAAACACACAAGGAAAGATTTCCAAATTATCATTGCCTTTGGTCACGCATTTATTACATCACAATCGATATTTGTTCTTAGGAACATGGTGCTGAAATTATGCTTAGCTTGTCGAACATTCAGCAAATGTCAGCCATACAGCAATGAGAGCTGTTTATCCATACGTACATACACTCAGGGCCGGCCCTGAGCCGATTGGACCGATTGCTTCCAATTGGGCCCCGCGCTACACCTACTAACCTGCGCAAGCTGACACTTTCCTTCAAAGCTGCTTGTGTAGCACCGGAGCGAGGTGCACAGTTTTTTAAGCGTGGGGCACGTTGCTAGGGAAAATCAAAGTGAACTGCGAGTTTTTTTTAACATTTTCATCAATCATAATTTGTTCTGAAATTGTAGCAGTGGTCATTGTTTTTGACATGTGGTCTAGTCGTTTCAATAGCAGCTAGTTAAGGCAGAGGGCTTAAGTTTTGAAGCTGTTTTCTGTTTCAGTTGTGAGCATTTTGTAGTCTACTTGAAGCAGAAGGATATTGCTGTTTGAACAGTAACTGCCACTTGTCTTCTGAAAGTAAAGTTTAGGTCGTAGTTGCAAATTTTGCTACATAGTCGGTCTTTTATAGTGTTATGCATTTTCCTTTGTAGAGATCTGATGAGGCAGCCTCTTTTCGTAGTTGTTTATTTTCCCTCAGAATTTACAATTGACCATTCTAGTGACAGTGGCATCCGGAGAAAGGAGTTTTCTAAGCTGACACTTATTAAAACCCTCGTATGTGAGATCAATCCTGTAAAAGCACCTAAATAGTTGATGATGATGTCCATTGAATCCAAAATTAGCAGAGCCTTAAACTTGGACAAAGTTCTGAAAGGCACTCGCTGATGCTAAAGCCTGAAAAATAGGTTTCTCTTAGCAAATGCATTTTTGTATTGTAGGCTACAATAGCCTAAATAGGGCTGTGGAGCCAGAGCTAAATTTCAACCTCCAGTTGCAGGCATGTAAAGTTTTTGGCTTGAGTTCCATCTCCAAAATGATTGGTACATTGAAAGCTGAAAACAATTGTCTTAATTACAATTGTATTATTACACCAGCATAGATAAAAGGTGTCGAAAAATGATATATTTGATGGATAGTGGAACATGTACAAAAAAGTTTGAGAACTCCTGATCTACACAAAAATGAACTTGGGCATAGGAAGGATTTATTCCAGGGTGGACAATAGTGGATTATTACCGGTGGTGGCTAAAAACATTTTTTCAAGGGGGCAAACAATGGTTAAATTTTTCTTTTACAAACTCAAAACTAAGAAGAAAATATTTTTTAAAATTTCAAAATTCGGGGGGTCCAATCCATGTTCCGTTGCCACAATTTTTCGTTTGTTGATGTTTTGTCGCTAAAGTGTTATACCTTATCTTTGCTGGCTGACTATATCAAACAGTGTTGCCAATTTCATTTAACACATGGCCAATTGGCCTTGACGTACACCACGGTAGGTCCTGGTGAGACAGAAGGTATTGAGTGTAGCAACTCAAGGATTTATTGAGTGTTACGGAGATGTTCGTGGAACGAACATGGAAATTCTCCGCTGCAGAAGTGAACCTGGGGTTATTCCTCAGACATCTCTAGCTTGGCATGGCCGTTTTCAGACCTCACTCTTTCACCATAACTCATGATTTCTATGATTATGACTTGATTCCCTCCTAAAGCGTTTCTGCACAAGCCACTGAGTGGGGCCCCGCAAAAATGCTTCCAATCGGGCCCTGCACTTGCTGAGGCCGGCCCTGCATACACTTATAAAATCAAAGCTGACAATCAGCTGCACAACTGTGTCTTTGGAGCGCTGTCTATCAAAAATGTTGGTGTTATAAATATCTTGCGAAATCACTGTGAAGAAGAACATTTAAGTTGCAATTGCTCTGATGATTTTACATGATAATGTAAAAGTGACTTGAAATCAATATAGGACATTTTGCGCAGAAAACAACATCGTCAACTGCTCAATTCTGACAAAGCTATTTTCGAAATACAACGCTTGACTGATATTTTGTTCAGATAATGCGACCACTATTTCTGAGGCTAGCTGTTGCGCCTCTTTCATTATGAGAAATTCCTCGTAAAAATATTGCTGAAGTTGAAATGAACCCGCATTACTTTGTGTGATGCTGAGGAAGGCCTGAACTTATTTGAATTAGTGGTAACCTAGTAAGTGTGAGCAGGAGATGAAATTTCAGGCGAAACTGCAAAACAAAACGATCGTGATTGGACACTGTGTCCTCTTGCCATGAAGCAAAATACAGGTATTACAAAACAGCTCTACGTGTGCGTGGCAGTGTACGAGCTTCTGACAGCTTTGCTTGCATTGGAGTTGGCACTGCCAGAGGAGGAAATTCCAAAACACATGCATTTGACGCAATCTCAATTTAAAGTGTTCAAAAACGTGACTTGTTTCATGTCAGTGTGCAGGCACCATTTAGACAAGGCATGGAGGTGTTGTTTTGCAATAGTACTATGCAACGTTAGAAGGGAAATCTGGGCTGTTGCCTGTTCCAAACCACCCACATTAGAGACCTGCAGTGGCAGGTTTTGATATTTTATCATCAGCTTTAACGCTGAGTAGCATGCCTGCGGTACAAAGGAGCCTGTCATGACAGCCAAACAGACCCCGTGGATGCGCCCCTGCTAACCAAGACACTTGAGACAACTAAGTGTTATAAAGTTTGATCAATAGAATCTAAGGCATTTTGGACTACTGAAGTTTAGAGCTGGTGTTGTTAGGGGTTTGCCAAATGGCTATTATTTGTAGCTGTGGTATGTTCATGTGTATTTGTTTGGTATTTGCGACAGCTTCAATCTCTTGTTGATAACTGGATTCAATGAAAACTTAAAAATGAATGGTGGTAGTTTTTAAAACAGATTTTACATGAAAATTGCTTGCTTTAATGAGTTGTTAGGTTCTTTTAGGAACTCTCAAGCTTTCATGATAGACTGTTTTCTTATAAAAGTTGCACTCGTTAGGCTTGGTATGAAGTTTTTTCATGCAATGGCACAATGGGCGACAAACAAATCTGCATCATTTAAAGCAGCGATTCCCAAACTTTTTTGAGCCATTACCCAAATCGAGGTAGCGATTATGTCTTATTACCCTCAATATTTCGCAGTGATTGCTCATAATACAGAACAACATTGTGATTTTGGTTCCGCGTTACCCCCAAAGAATCGCATATTATCCCTAGGGGGTAATTTACCCCCAGTTTGGGATCCACTGATTTAAAGAGATGCACTGGTTCATCTGAAAAGTTTTCCATCAAATTTGCTTCAAAACTGATTTGAATTTTGGTGTCTGCATTGAAGTTGCTCAATTGCTGCATGCGCAGTACCTGTAGGTTGCTTGTGCAAGATATATTTGCTTAGTGCTTATCAAATGAACTTTTGGTATCTGCCATATGTCAAACACAAAACACTAGAAGCTCATTGTCTGCATAGGTTACACAACATTCAGTGTCTATGATATTAGCCATTTTTAATATTATCTGACTTCAACAATCCATAATTTTCTTGCTGTTTAAGTTGTTTTAATCAAGATGATACGTTTGCATTGTGGTATTTTTTCTGTGCTTTTTTCAGGCAGCTGTGTAATTTCCAAATTGACTGTTTTTTTGCAATCTGTGGCACCTTTCTTCCTACACCAAAGGTGTGCAAACCACTGTAGCTAAAGTTTGTTTCTGTGGTGCTATGATCAGGGTTGCGGAGTTGTAAGGAGTTACAGGTTTTTGGTTGGAGTTAGAGTCAGATTCCTAACAACACTGGGAGTCAGAGTCGGATTTATTTGTCCGACTCCAGATGTCCAATTGGATCATTTTTTACATCACACACCTAAATTGTGAAGTCCTGTTGAAATGGTGCAATTTCTTTTGAAACTTTTGTTGAAACAGGGATTTCTTGCTGTGCACCACGATTTCCATTGATTTTGACAGCCAAATTTCATTTCCTTTATGTAAAGGAGTTGGAGTCAGAAATTTGGAAAGGTCAGAGTTGGAGTCAGATATTTTACCTCCGACTCCGCAACCCTGGCTGTGATGACCATATTTTCTTTGATAATTATTTTGCAGTTGCAACTTTTTAATGGTAAGCACGTAAATGATACCATTTTTCTCAATACTTATAATTTGTGTTTGATGTCATACCAAAGAGTTGCAGTCTCCGGTAAGGTGCATAGCACAATTGTTACAAAGTGATCTTCATGGTTTGGCCTTGTAATGATATTGCTGAACTGAAAGTAACAAGTTAAATTGCTCTCATTGTATGACAGTAACCTTTTTGGGCTGCTTATGAGGTTGTCATTGCTATTAGCTCATGTACATATCATGTTTGTGCAGAGATAGCAATTACAATACTACATTATTACTTGAGATTGAATATTAACTTCGACAATTGGAATCCACTATGTTGATAACTGCTGTACATCCTTCATTTTCAGTTTACCCTGATGGAAGGGTCTGCATATCAATACTTCATTCACCTGGTGATGATCCAATGGGTTATGAAACCAGTGCTGAGCGGTGGTCACCTGTGCAGAGCATTGAAAAAATTCTTTTGTCTGTAATGAGCATGCTAGCAGGTGGGTTATGGCATCATACAAACCTGTATTGATGTTCATGCTGACCCTTTCCTCAAAAGCTTTGCAGTGAATTGCACACAATGTTAAGCTTTTTACATAACGTCCAGTGGCGGCTTGTATGTTGGCACTGCGGAGCTGCAGCACCCCTATTTTCATGCTAAATTTCGCTTTTAGGTCAGTTGATTGTTTTTGTTTGATTTAGTTTTGCATGCACAAGAAGTGTTGACAATGTGTGCTCCCTGCAGAAGACTTCTTGCGCGAAGCGAAGTATTAGGTAGTTGAGTTGAGCATGGCGGACGTGTTGGAAATAGTAATGCAAAATTGTGGTGCTTCGTTTGACATGGTACAAATTTTCCAAACGGTTACATCGGCTTGATTTGGATGATTTTGCTTTCGTGATGGTGCGATCGCTATAAAAGTTTGAACTCGAACAAAAGGCAAAGCTTTGTTCTTAACAAAAGTGTGTTTGCATTTTTTTGGTTACCGTCACTTGAAGTCTGACAGATCCATCGCTTGTAAATTCACATAAGCAAGAGATGCCGCTGACGCTGAGATATTCGTGATGCTCTCTTCCATCGGTTCTCTACGAAGCAACGTGCAACCTAGACCACAATATCCATTTGTCAAAGTGTACATCTTTAAATTTGGTTTAAAAAACGTCACTGCTCCATGATGGAGATATTTTGACAGCCCTGAATCGCGTCATTCTCATTCTTTTGACAATTTGTTTGTGTTATTGCTTGTCGACCTTCAAAAACGCAGTCGAGATAACCGTTCGTGCAATTTATGAAAATCACGTCTGCCACTTTGGACATGTTTCCAAATATTCTGGGCAAGCGCATCAAGTTTGCTTTGTTTTTTGTGACTTTCTACGTGTTTGCGACAGAACCGAACCCCGAATCTGGAGCGAACGTCGATGCATCGAAAATGTGGAGAGATGATCGCGAACAATTTAACAAACGGGCGGAGCAGTTGGTGCGAAAATCGCTTGATTTGTCGTTCGAGCAGTGATATTGGTTGCTCAAGTCAGATACCAGGAAAGCAAACTGCTCGTCTTAGCCAAGGTTCCCTACAGCTCTTTACAACCTTTCTCGTTTGTGAACTCCAGCTGACCTCCTTACTTCTTTCTGCAGTTTTTAGGTAAACATATTGATTAAGAGGCACTGACGTTTCATTTTCCGAACTGCTTTAGTTGAATCAAAAGTTGAGCCTGAGCTAACCACGCGCGCTGCATGATCTTTTACAGTTTTCTGTTGGTGTTGTCGACATTTATTTCATTTAGGTCACTTAGGCGATCAATTCGGTCAGCTAAGCGATCATGAAGAGATTTCAGTAATGGCTATGCTGCCGAATGCTTTGCTCAAATACCTTCGATAAGAAACTTACCTTCACTTAGAAATCGCGAAACGGCAACATTACATTGCTGAGTTCTGAATCTAGCCAGAAAGCGCCAGTTAAAGAAAAGCTGCTATCAAGTTAAGTGTTTGTGGGGAAGCTTTTGATTTTTTGAAAATAACATTTTTGTGTGAACGTCCAAGTATGACCGCGGCAATCTGCGCTTAACCATGACGTTTTGGACATTGAATTTTTGTTCTCAACCTTTTTCAGATCGTGTGCGACTTGGTGGCAGGGACGCCGGAACAGATGCAGTGGGGGTGCAGTGAAAGAGTTAAGGGCAATGCAAACTTATAAAGCACAAAACCCAATTGTGCTTGTTTCTGTTCAGCAACGATGTTGACCTCAGAAATAATACTAAAAATTATAGAAAACCATTCTGCAGTTTCTGGGTGCGCGAATAGCTGCAATAAGTTAGTTTCAATTTGATTTTGATAATAAACCTGGACATTACTGATGATGCTTTTATAAAAAGGCACATCCGTCCCCGTTGTCCCCCCTTATGAAAGGGCAGGGAGAACAATGCTCCCGCTCTCCGGCGTCCCTGCTTGGTGGTCCCGTGCTGTCACCTCGTTACCACCTTGTTCCAGGAAAGTTCATTCGATCAAACGTTTAGAACGCTACACATGGCACAAAATGATATTTGCAAAATGGCGGTAAGAAATAGAATAGTTGTTGTTACGAACCAATAGAAAATGTGCGCGAAAATACAGGAATTTTTAAACAAAACGCGATATGTAAAACTAAAAGCTGTGAATAGACTGGTATTTGTGAAGTAAAATAGGAAGGGGGCTTACTCCAGTCGCGTGCCACCTTAAAGGCTTCGCATACCACTAGTGGTAAACGTACAACAGGATGGAAAACGTTGTCACAACAGGATGGAAACCACTGTCAATTATTTAGCTCTGGGTAAATTTTGTTTTCACTCTTGCTTCACAAATGCTAACGTGCAGGTAGCATGTGAATTGACAACGTCGCAATTCGACCCAACGTTTGAGAGGAAGTCACGTAAGGGGTTTGATATACTATAGGCTGTAACGTTCACACACTGCTGTGCGGCAGACAACGAGAGACTAGGAAAAGCGACAAATATGCTGAGAAACAATGCAGAGGTGATTTTGGGGACCAACTGCATATCGTTTGAATGACTTCATCGACAAGCGGTGTATTCTATGGCAAAAGACGTTCTCTCTTGTTCCATGCCAAAATGTGTGACGAAACTTATCAACATAGACAAGGATGTAACTTTAACTTACTGTACATTTTCTGCTTGTGTCATAAAAGTGCAATAAATACGTTTTTGTGAGTTCTCGGACTGGTTACAGCTGTTACAATCAATTTACCCATCAGCATGTTTATTATTTGCATTTTGGCGTGCTGTGTGTGGACCTGTTCATCGAGACTTGAGAGCTTCCGAGTCATGCTCACAAGATTTTAGTGAATGAAGGTGCTCTTTAGTCTTTTATAGGTTTTTGAAAAAGGTAAAATTTAATTAATCGAGGTAAAGACAGTGTTGATTGATTTAAATCTTGCAAAAAATAATACGCAGGATGCCCACGCGGTATTGAAAAAGTATTGAGTTTCGATATCGGTTTTCAGGACCTTAAAAAAGCATCATATTTGGCCAAAATGTGCATTAAGTATTGAAAAAATATGGAAATTCTAAGTGTTAAAAGAAATCAGAAGTATCTGAGAAGAATTTTACTGAAGGCAAAGCAGTTCATTATTTTTGCAATGTACAGTATAAAATTAAGTTGCATAATGACGAATTTCGAAAAATGAAGAGAAGTAATGGTGTTGAACTTCTTTAATTTAGAATTGAAAAAGTATGGAAAATAATTTTATTAAATGTGTGGGAACCCTGAATATGCCGTTTTGAAACTTTGTGTGATTTGTATGACAGCACGTTTAATTGGCCTTTTTCACTTACATCAGTAAAGGCAGAGTTATTATGACGGCACCAGTTGAAAGCAATTTAAGTTTTATCAATCACAGCAGTGGCGGATCCAGACCAGGCGTTTTGGGGGGCGTCAAAAAGTCTTCACTTGTTTAAATACCACCGATTTCTCTGCGACAATCGTTGGGTATCACACAGAAGTGGTTACCTTTTCTAGGCCAAGAAAATGGCTATTTTTGTTGGGGAACTATGCGATCTTTCAGGGAATCACCACAGTTTAAAATCGCCTTAAAGCATTAATTTACAAAAAGTTTGAAGCAGGTCCCATTTTTCACAAGCTTCACATAACTGAAAACGCTGTGGATGTCCCAAACAATCTTGTATCTACAGTAAGTGTTTGAAAGATAGCAGTGGTCCCCAACCCATTTGCAACCGCGGACCGGTCAATGCTTGACAATTTTACCGCGGCCAAGGAGTGCTCTTGCAACAGTGTTTCCGTGGGAAGAATCGACCATATGCCCAGAAAGCGAGTTGCGTCACCACCACCAGTATACATTATGTAATTTCGTGGCCCGGAGGCTGGGGACCACCACCCTCAGCATGTTCAGGGCCGTTGCCAGGATGTCGCAGCAGGGGGGGCCAAAAATCACAAGGGGGCACATTTTTAAATACAATTTTGGATGCATGCAGCAACCGCCATGAAAAAAGTCGCTTGCGATATGTAAACTTTATTCACGTTTAACTCGACCCAGAAAGTTATACAGATATGAACGCCGAACCGGCTGAACCCCGTCATTTGATGTTTTGCAACTTGGGACAAGGTAAGAGACAAGAACTAGCATATTTTGCAAACCGTTAAAACTGCTATCTCCTTGAAGATTGTCCTCGCTTTTCACCTTTGCCCCTCGCCTCCTCTTTCATGTCGCACAAGCTACAACATATCAGGCGGTTCGCTATACAGCAGAAACAATGCAAGTAAACGATACAACGTGGCAGTTGAAGCACAAAAGCAGAAAGGATGTCATTCTTTGAACCTCTCCGTTTGAAACAAACTTCGTCAAAGATTGGTGTAGTTCTGTTATCTGTTAAACTTAAATCTTTCAAGTATACCCAGAGCCGGATTTAACTGATGCGATGCTTCTAGGCTAATCCAATTGTAAGGTACCATCTCCCACTGTTACTAGGTAAAATAGAAATGCGCTAAGCCGAAAATGACGATACTGACACTCTATAACAGAGGTTCCCAACCTAGGGTGCATGTACTCCCAGGGGTGTGTTTGCCTATCTGAAGGGGTACATTTGAGGTTAGCAATATAAGAGCAAAATAGTTACATTATATTTATTTCTGAATATTTATACATATATCGAAATCATATGCTTATTGTTAAATATATCTATGAATAACCATGATAAAATACATTGTCATAGATGATTTTAGGGGTACATGTTCATTGTTCATTTGTCGGAATGCTGAAGGGGTACATGCTCGCGTGTCGGAATGCTTAAGGTGTACACGGGAAACAAAAGGTTGGGGACCCCTGCTCTAAAAGCACGGTAAATAAAAATTTGTAGATCCTTACTGCGAGTACCCCACGATGACTGCGCTTGTTCTTACTTTCGGCGCAAAAGCGTTCAATGACACGGAATTGCGCAATGCATGCTGGGCTGGCGGGAACACTATTGTAATTTCGACAGGGGAGACAAACAAAAACATCACGGTTAAATTTTTGAAAAAACACACGGCGTACGTCAACTTTACATCTCTTTTTTCTTCGATGTGCTCAACAGTAGCACCCAAAATATACAATTTCCTAAAAACCAAACACACTGCACATATATGTAGCGGCCGTAAGTACAAGGGCTGTAAAAATCTCGCACACACGAGTAAAACATGTCAAATAAAACATCCCAAAGGTTGCAACTGCTAGGATCACGATTCGATTTTTGTAACTTTTCCTGACTGGGAAGAATCGAATGCAACGAAACCGTAGTGCGAAAGGATGTGATGTTTAAACTTCCCTTATGTTGTCATTATTGAAATACGTGTTAAAAAAATAAAAAGCTACAATCATCGAATCAAGTCAGGATGAACAGAGCACATAAACAATAAACAATTAAAAGGGTTTAATCCTGGCTTTCATAACAAAAATTATCAACGATTTCATTGAAATCTGTTTGCCTAAGTTTATCATTGTTAAAATGCACCGAATGCTTGAATGCTTAGTGTTGTACAACCTGTCCTAGACACATTGTGATCCTTTAATTCAGCTTTATTTATTTTGAATCTCTAGAAAGACCTTTCTCATGAGCAATTTGTGACCACCAAACTAAGAAACAAGACTCCGCATGGTTAGATAGACCGGCCAAGAACCATTAACCTACGGCATCAGATGTCAGACCCAAACGCTGCTCTGTCCTTTTCTTGCTGTTTGCTTACTCTTTGTCTCCTTGGGTAGAGTTATGTGGTTTCCATTTGGCAAACTGACTTTTGCTTATTGTTTAAGCTCATCAAAATTTCTTTGCTTTGCTTAGCATGGGAGTAGTACAATCTTCCGCAAGTAGTGTACTCAATGGCAACATGATTTCTGAATGACTGAATAGAAACGTTACCAAAGCAGCTGTATTGCTCAAGACCAGAAAAAGTAATTGTTTTTATTGTAGGATAATGCTAGCCTTAGACATATCTCTTATCTGCAGTATAACCTGTAAGCTTTGATCAGGTGCACCTAAAACACAATCAACCACAAGACCTTTAGCCTAATTCACACCTAACAATCGACACGATTCACCTAATGCAGGACGCAGTCAAAGTGCTTTGAGTATGTCGACACCACAGTCGGCATGCAGCTTGACGCACGGTCATACTGAGATTCATGAATACTCGTTGGAAGACCCTGGCGTTATTGACACAAAATCTGATTAAATAAAAAAAAATTAAAAATATAAATTGTTGACGAATGTTTGTTTATCGAACTGATCATGTGCAGTAACAGCAATGGACTCTATGCGTACCACAGTTTGCTGGAGGGCCCCTTGGATCTTGAGGCCCTAGGCTTAAGCCTACATAGCCTATTGCTGAATCCGGCCGTGAGCGTACACAACCTACGTGTGGCTACTCAAAAACTGATTCCACAGTACTCTGTGTTTCGTACAACTTTACTGTTCCTCATTAAACAAAAACAAGGTGCGCTCTTGGTAATCATAAGCGAAAATTTTGTTTACACAAAGTATTCAAGACCCTTATGTTGGCAATTCTGGCAACTAAAACAGTAGAATTTTGCGCTTTTGTTGACTTGAAAAACCAACGCAATGCCGCAAACTAGAGTCATTCAACAAGCTATTGCTTATTGACTATTTACAACTGCGCATAGCAATTCTACAGCTTCGTGGTAGTTCGAGGGGCCAAACATGAAATGGGGAGGCACAGAGTTCAAATGGGGGGACGGGCACCACTGGTCCCCCCGTTGGCGACGGCCATGCTTACAACCTCTAAGAGCAACTCCAAGAAAAATCGTCAACATCTGTTCAGGGTTGCCAGGTGGTGCCAAATTTGGCAAATATTGCCAAAAATCACTGTTTTCCAAAAAATTTGCCAACTTTTTTTGGCAATTTATTTTATTGCCAAAAATTTTGGATTTTTGAAAAACCAATTGTGACTTTTAATATGAACAAAAATTATCAAATTCTTACCAAAACTTTAGAAAGTACTCACTGTACAGCAGAGGTGTACAGGATCCGGATTTCAGGGCTCGAATCCGGCAGGATTCAGCACATTTTGAACCAACCGGATCGGATCAGGACTACAGTTTTGTTCAAGTTTCCGGATCAGGATCAGGATTTTCAAATTTAATTTTTGGATTTTGACGCCAACACAATCATAAAAAGAATTTTTGCAAAGATTTAAAGGATGTAATGTAGTTCACATCAACTGCAATTGTGTGAAAAAGGCGCTGTTACACCGGACGTGTCGTGAACTGCAGGGCACCAGTCCATCACCATAGCATCCCATTAGTCCACAATCAGGCTCAATACAACGTGATGTCAGATTACCTTTGTGAATTGTGAGTTGTCTAGGTTAGAGTTGTGGTGTTGCTGTGCCTATTTTGCTGTATTATATATTTTAGTGTGCATCAATATCAGCTAGTGTCTATTTACTTATCTATTAGGTCTTAATCATCAGTCACTGTTAGTGGATATAGCAAGTCTAGCAAGCTTAAGTTGTTTTGTGATTAGATGTTTAATTGGTAATATTGCTTTCAACTTCATGTTTCATTGCCTGAACTTGGTTGACTGCATTTTCTGGATCTGAGTTTTAGTGCCATTTTTGGTTATGTGTGGTTTTATTTTTCCCAGTCTGTGTTTGGCAAAACTTTGCTTT
>JGI24158J21664_10005404_pt1 | contig 16708 bp, 7 predicted proteins | sample Ectturendosymbi3_FD_21664 | JGI IMG/M metagenome (IMG submission 21664)
TGTNGCAAAAGCCCGACTTCGGATAATTACTTGTCCTTTCAGAATTTCTTCCACACTACCACGAAATAGACTTTTGCGGCCCGCGGTGAGTTTATGTTGATGAATTTGGCCCTTCGAGCTTTCTGAGTTGTGCAGGCCTGCTGTACAGGATCGGTTTTGTTATAAGCCCGAATGCTACATTGGTTCCCGATTGCTCCTTTTTCGCAAGCTGCGACGTCACATTTTAAACAGCCGGACTCACGACCTGCGAAAGATGACGGGTGCATAAACGACTGTTATCTTGCAGTAGTTGGTTTTGAAACATATGGGAAAAGATTTTAGATATTCTCGCAAGCGAGACGTGAATGCGTATTGCGTAACACTTCGAGAGTAGCACGAAGAGAAAAACCTTTCAAACAAACTGACAACGCAGAAAGATAGGCCGTAATGAGCTTTCATAAAACTGTGAAAAACGTTTTGTACCAGTGTTGAACAAATGTATTTCTTTCGCAGTGACCTGCTTTTGCTTACTTCTAAGTATCAAGTTGTATAGCATTTTGTTGCTGTTGGGAGTGTAGGGTTGAAGATATCATGTATGTTTACACCGAAGCCATTGTATTCTCTCTCGCCATAGTCCTTACGAGTGGTTCGGAAATCCATGCAGGCAAAGGTAATATGTATCTAAAAATACCAGTATTTTAAAGGCACTACTTAGCTTATATACTAGACTCTGCACTTATATTACGCTACATTGTTCCGACTCTTAATCAGTGAATAATAAGAAGGTTTTATTTTGTTTGAAATTCCGATCTGTCTCATTTGTTCGGAGACTTGCTCAGCAGTGCGGATTAATGCATTTCATGTAAGCATATTAAAGCCCGGTCAGCTTCAGCTACAAATACACGTTTTTGTCGGCAAACAATGAACAGTTTTTTTGTGGAAAATTTGTCCTAATAACGAAACATCAGGCGCTTTCACATATAACTGCGTTTCAAGTTTTGATAATTGCATCATCTATGTGTCATTTACCTGTAATGTGCTTTATTCGTGGTTCATATGATGACTGTCAATGATGTCTTCTCTTTGCAGAATTGCTGCTGCGTCCAAGAGTCATCTCACACTTTCATGTTGCACTTAGAAAAAAAAGAGAAGCTGTTGTAGCTAACAACCAGAATCAACAAGTAAGTGCTTTTGACAAAGCAAAGTGATAAAGGTAGCAACGCGAATGAGTTCGACTTAGCAAAACAAAAAACTTTGAATACCACTCAACTTGTCTTGGTTTAAACATCTGTGTGCCTGGAGTTGCTTACGTTTAGAAGGGCTAAGAAGATTTTACCGTACGTGTCATAGCTGCAGATTTGTTACAAAAACTTAATGTGTGATTCAAACTTAATCGGCGCAAAAAGCACCAAATAATATTTTACAAAAGGATCTTTGCGAACAGACAAAGTTTTTAAAGAAGTGTATAGCACTGAAAATATTTTGCCTGGACCTCTCTACTCTTGACAGAATTTCCACAGTTTTTTGGTGATCATGTGGTGAAAGTAATACAAGATATATGCTTTTCCTCTCTGACAATTCTTACAACCAATATTGAGTTTAACTTTTTGACGTGGTCTTGTTAAATGTCTCAATCACACCTTTAAGAAATTATTTTTAATCTCGAATCTTCTATGGTTTCAAAAATGTTTTAACAGAGTTGCTATCTATCTCTTGCGGGCCTTTTCTACATTTTTATATTTGTGACACACCTCCATCTTCGATCGTGTTTTATTGTAAATGCGTACTTAAAAAGATTGCTAAAACTTCGAAAAGAACAAAGTTCATCACTACTGCAGCGAAGGTTTCATATATCAAAAAGCAAGAAGTTCATCGAAGTATCTTTGCGTGAAGTTTTTCCATTTACGTGTTGCAAATCTGGTTAAACGCCTCTTACATGATCTTTCTGGCAAGTGTGTATCGGTCAAACTTTTTGCCCAGTATGCGCAAACATTTCTACGTAGAGTGTTAGACATGACGTTAGGGTGATGAAACGTAATATGCTAAAATGACCGCCACATTTGCGTGCTGTTTGCATCAAAGTTACTTGGTTCGTGAGAAACCCAACAACATGAACAAGAACGTCAAAATTTGACGATAGACAGATCAGGGGGACTTTGGCTTCAGTTTTAAAAACACTGCTGTTTGTCACGCTAGTATCTGGCTTCATTACACAGGCATTAGAAACAGTTTAATAAAAGTACTGAATCTTAGTATACGGTGGCAATCTTTTGGTCTTTTGCAGTGCATGTGAAATTTTATGATAGATGTCGTCATATATCAAGCGACCCTTCGCAAAAATAAGTAAATTTTTCAACTACTAAACTTGGCAAGGCTTGTCAGATGAAAGTGTCACACATACCGCTCAGGAGGTTAAAATTAGGCTCATCACGTTTTATCGCATTGTGACGTCATAATGTTGGACCAGCGGAAGGTCTTCGCCGTAAGGGCAAGTATGTTTCACTGGTACGCCGATCATCATGCAGTGAAGTCAACGTTATTCTCTGTTTGTCTTCTGAAAAAAAAACGGAACCTCATGGCACTGGTTCCTGGAAGTCATGGGGGGCAGGTTTTGCGATCAGTCGTCACGTCCCACAATGTTTTGACTGGAAATTGGAGCAAGGTAATTATGTAAAATTATTCGATGAACGCATTCTTTTCATTCCTTCAAAAATTAAAAATTAACATTCTATCGCCCTTTCCTAGAATGGTGCAAAAATCCACTCATACTTTTGGATGCTTGCCAATAAAGTACGGCAGGTAGAACATCATAAATCGATGCCAGTTAATCCACTGCGTGTCGGCTATCATAAGTTTCCTCCACATATTTCTGCGACAGCAAAAACACAACATTTGTTGCAATCTCTGGTACAACAAATGGCGCCAAGACACACAGGCTTAACTAGAAATCGCTCTGAATATTTATGATAGCGCCTTTTTGGAGCCAAGGTCAAGAGCGAATTGCACTTTGAAGCTTTTCTCCAGTCTGGTGCATTCTCAGAATCTAATTTGACTTCACGAACTTGCATGCATGACCAAATGACGATCAACAACTGTAAGACATTAACGAAGGCCTGGATCGAGCTTTTCTCGAAGCAGCCATCAAAAGCATTGAACTTTGCCTGATTCTTGTTAAGTTCTGCTTGAGGAATCTCGTGAGAAAATTAGCGTGTTTTTTATGTCAATCAACTCTCATATTGCTGAGAAATTACGATACATTTAATTTTGAGTGAGTGCATTTGGCCGTGGCTGATTTTTCTCGCCACCAGCCTATCCCACCACTTATGCACTTGACTATATGCCTGCTTTATGGTATCGCATCAGTTATTCACAGGTCGCTTAAAGGTGTCGTCATCAATTTTGCGTGAGGAGTTTTGCGAGTGGTAGCATGCAAACGCAATGACTCGAGTTAGAGAAGCGCGATCAATCATTTGTGATATCCGGTTTTCCAGCAGAGCATGCGTGGGCAAAGAGTAAACGCATTTTTCTTTCCAGCAAAAAATCTGGGTCAAAGCGAGAGTTTCTCCGAAAGATTCCTAGAACACTTTTTTCAAGATTCCTAGAACACTTTTCAAGATTACTAGAACACTTTTCAAGATTACTAGACCACTCACTCACAAGATCTTTTGTATAGATGCGACTAAATAGAATGGAGAAAAACTGGAAGTGGGTGTGCATTGAGATAAACAAATGTTTTAACTTTTATTTTCATATGTAGACGATTCCGTCAGTATAGCTTAACCATGGCCAGTGGCGAAACTAGAGATTTGCGCCATGGGGGAAACTTAGCTGAAGGGTTACCGCGCGGGGCTCGCTAGCCAGCACTCAGAAAATTTTGAGAAGTAATAGTGGATCCAGATGTGAATCTTTCTACTAACACCCGAAATCACAAGAAAATACCGCAATAAAAGCAAAAACAACCTTATGAAAACCTAAAGAATATTAAATACCGAAATATAAACAAGTGTGGGCCCGGTTTTTACATTTATCTTGCTAGGGGAGGGCCCTTCGCACCCCTGCTGCTCCATCAGTTATGTCTCTGACCATAGCATGAGCTTCTGAGTCATGTTTTAACTCTAGTTTTTTGTCCTGCTGCCTGACGGTGAGGTTTCCAAACTAGCTAAAAAGTTCTTTTGTCAGATTTGAATTGTCTACTATCAAGGTGCGAGCATCAACCAAGCTCCCAGCTTTTGATTTACAAAAGAATGCCTGTGTTAACGGTTAAATGTTTGCACTTCAATTTACAAAATTAAGATGCACTGAAAGCAGATAAAGCTGGCTATTGTGTTAAACGTTTTTCGTATTTTGGCATATCTTTGGATTGAAATTGAGTATAGCACAGTTCTTTAAAATTTACAAAATCCTAAAAAGTATCAATACGAGCTGTTCCATCAGGAAATTAACAAAGCGTTACTCTTCCGGCAATTTTCATCATCAGTGATCTTTTCCTTGAAGAATAAAAATCAAGTCGAGGGTTTCTAGCAACGGCTTCTGACAGCTAACGCAAGTCTCTGGTAATTTGGCGCTTTTCAGCTTGTCATGTTATTTTCTATTTAATCAGTGAAATCAATTTTGTTCTAGCGGAATCAGATCGAGATTTAGCTGCGAACAAAACGGACCTCGGCTTTAAAGTGACTGAGGCCTCTGGTTAGAATTTCAGTGAAAGAAAATTCAGTGCCTAGAACTTCAGCGCTGCGGTTTGAAACAATCTTATATGCGATTTCTTGGCAATTCAAGCCATATTTGTTTAAAAACGTTGTTACTCCGGTGATGATACTCTCTTCTGTAATCAAAGTGCTGTGGATAAATATAATTACGCAAACAGCTTTTCGTAAACATTTTTGGGTCACGGACCCCTAGTACATCCTAATAAAAGTTACGGACGCCTTAGAGAGAAACGTTGTAATAAACAGTCGAAATTAGGCTTTAATCATCGTAGTAGTGATCGAAATGTTTATAAAGTTTATTAAGCCTTTAAATCGCATTCATGGTCCCTGAGGGGCTCATGGATGCCAGGTTAAGAACTACTGATGTGAAGTGAGATTATGTCAAGGCTCAATTCCCACAACTATAGTGATAAGCAGCATTTCACAATCACTTCTAAAGGCAAAAGAGCACATCACCTCAAATTACAATTTAGATGAATTACTTACTTTACTACACGTTCTGCCATCACTTCATAGAGGAAACATTTATGGTAATAATAGAGAGCAAATGTACACAGTTGCCCCCAATCGACCGCTACACCTCTTTCGCACTCCGTGATGGTAAATAGGTACCCGCCCCTGGACTGAAGGTTTGAAACATGAATGTTGCGCAACAGCGAACAACAAAAAAATAGTTGTCTAGAAAAAATCTGGAAGAGATTTTGTTCTATAGCCGTTTAAAGGGTGTTCCAGGTCGAACCACCTGTAAGCGTATCATCGTCTTGGTTCTACGTAATGCCAATTCCTAGAATGGAGATAAAATAGATGGAAAAAGTTGAAGATGTGATAGCAGTTTATTTTCTTCCTTACGAAATAAGCTAAAAATGTCAAGAATTTTTTTTTGTAAACTTCATCACAATATTTTGATGAAAACGTGTTTGTAACGTGATGAAGTCCTTCAATATGTTGTCAAAATTGGCAAATGTGTCTGATAGAATTTAGCACTAAACTCCGCAAGAAAAATGCAGATCAAAATTTTGGATGCATTTTATCAGCATATTTGGTGATATTGCTTTACTTCTTTAAATCCGTTGCAGCAAGTCGAATTGGTGACGGAAGTTTAGTAATGCAATAAATCCCAAAGAGTTGGCGGAAATGTGCCGATTATAGACCGGTTGGTTGAATCGAAAACGCCCTGAACTTGATATAACTGTTTCATATCAGGCCGCGATTGTAAAATGCTTAGGAAATTTTGTTCACTTTTGCGAAATCATTTGAAGATTATTTGAAAACATCGGAGTGATAAGTTTTACAACAATTTCATTGCAGCAATCAGCGAATTTTTCGAACTGGGGCCCGTGGTCCCGTTGCAGCATTACACGTTGTGGTTTGTTTGGAGTGCAAAGAAGACAGCGTCCTTGCAATGGAAACAGAACACACGGCATTTGCCTTGAAGGTTCGAGCAATCGCTTTTTTAGTTCAGTCAGTGAAAGGTGTTTTGTGGCAATTTTTCGTACATGACTAGTTCCGCTCTGACATTCAACTGCATTTTTCGTGAATTTCATAGCGGACAATGTTTCCTCTGCGGTGCGCAACTGCGCAGTACCACCAGACCACTTGCGCAGTGAAATTTCATTCTCGCGCACTTGCAGCATTCCGAAACATTACAAAAGCAGGAAACAAGAAGCTATTTGTATTAAATGTGTACTTTGTTCATATTTCGATCAAATTATGTGCTTACTCTAATAATTCACAAAGTTTGTAATTCATTTAGAATTGTGCTAACTCAGTCTTTAAAATATTCTTGTTCACTAAAACAAAGAGTTGCTCAGTGTAAAATTTTCTTAGAGGGAGCACTGATAGCGACACCTCTTTTTTCACAACTTGACATGTACTGTGCCGAAAATCTGGCAGCTCTTTGCTTCAAAAACTTTTCAATTAATAGACGTGGTTTAATTGGTCAAACATTTGATATAGTGCTAATTAAAAAAAAGTTTTTGAAGCGCATCCACTATTGAAAAAACTCACTTGAAGAAATCTATTAAAACAAAACTACTGGTTAGCCGGGATGCAGGTGATATTATCAGCGGCGTAACTGACGGGAGAGCAGTCCTCATGGCAAGCTCGCCCCCATGACAAGCTAAATGTAAAAACCGGGGGCTCACTTAGCTAATATTTCGGTTTTAGTATTCTTTTGTTTTTCAGTATGGTTGTTGTTTTTTTAGTTTTTCGGAGTACTTTCCGGTGATCTATGGTTTTAGTACAACCTTCCACATCCGGATTCACCATCATTTCTCTAAGCTTTTTTTCTGAGTGTTGGCTAGTGGGCTCCCTCCAGCTAAATTTTCCCCCTGGCTCGAATCTCTAGTTCGGCCGCTGGATATTATGGTTACAAGGACGGACGAGATTTACAATCTAATGTACTGTATTACCATCATTTTCAACACTCTGTAATACCCAGCCGTTTCTGTGTTGAAAAGTGTGCGGGAAGAGGTCAAACTTTGGATTTCCGCATGGCTTAAAATAGTTCAGTTGTTTCTCTCTTTGCGAGTAGCGAGCTGTAGCACGACAGGCCAACATTGGTGTTAATAAGTTGGATGTACACCCTACACCGTACAGCTTTGCAAGTATTTTGCGAAGTTGTATGATAATGCGTTGTGATTACTGCTTCAGAAAATTTGCAATATTTTTGTACAGTCGCAGTTTGGTTTAAAACATTTGTTCGAATGACGTTCACACCCAGAAAAAAGGTTTTCACACACGGGGTCGTGTCACCAATGATACCAAGAAGGTTTTCATAAGATTTTCCGTGAGATACCGCGTGAATGATGTTTATTCATATGAAGTGGTGATGCTGGTAAAACCTTGTAAATAATTCATTTTTAATGTGGTAATAAAAAATGGAAGGTGTCACTGCTCGAAAAGGGTTGAAAGCCATTTTTCACATAAAACGAGCGCTTTTTCTGCAGAACACCAACAACTTGTTGATTGATAAACTAAAGTAGGAAATGCCGAAATACGATTGATAGGAAACTAGCAGTATGCAATGATTGTTCAGCTGTGGCGCAAACTCGCAGATGCTCACGACAGTGCGAAGCTGCCGGGCCCGAATTTCCTTTCAGGTATGCAGTTTAGCATTTGAAAAAGTGTGTCTGATTTCATTTTCATCGATAATAAATATTGGACTACGTGACTTGAAAAAGTGGTTTCTGCACTTTTTCTTAGCAATTTTATGATGCAGTTGGAATGCGTGGACAAAATGGAGCTCTTGCAGTGTTTCCTGCGGCCAAGGCCTGCAACTCAGAAATCGACGTTGTCAACATCGAAATACCAGGTAAATGTTGAAAATAACTTACCTTCAGTTTTTTCCTTCTCATAAAAGTGTTTTTACTGCCTTGAGAAACAAACACCACGTTTTAGTTTATTTTTGGCTTATTTTCGATAGGCAAGGTTAACAAAATTCCAAACAACTTCTTGAATTTTCAAGTTCATGCTCGAACTTCATGCGAGAAGAAAGGTTGTGTCGAGCAGCAAGATCTTGTCCGGGGTGGAGCAACTGGTTATCATGGAGCTCTTGTTCAACTGCTTGCGGCAATGGAACAAAGCAAAGGACAAGAGAGTGCATTGTGAGGTACACATCACGATACGTTTAGGTGGATCGGTGATACAGATTATTAAAGGCTGTGGCCTATCCCAATTGCCATATTTCAGCTAATAGAAGTGCGTTTTCTACTTGGTGGCGCTTGGAGCTAACGTAATCCTGAGGAAGATTACATACATGTAATGTGCGACAGCAGCAAATAAATAATTGCTTTCGAATTGGTGTGTTGACAGTTCGACTAAAATAGTCTACACTACAGCTTAGTAATCCAGTTGCACGATGCCACGTCTAGTCTTCAAAATTGAATTAAAAATACCGAAATAAGTTACAAGCATCAGCACGCGCAAGACGTTTTTACAGAAGTGAAAAACGAAAATAGTTGTTTGAAACAGTAGTTTTCAGTTTCACCATTTTTCGCTCAGTGGCAACCTTGATTACTTTGCTTTGATCCACAGCACCCGTGAAAATGGTGTTACCTTGCTATACAAAATTTTGGCTGTAACCATTATATGCACGTAAGCAAGGTTAGCAGTGAGTTTTCGTGCCTCTTAGACCCTGTGTGGCACTATAATAGGTGAGGAAACACTTCAATTAAAAACAGTGTTCTACAACAAGGTATCACGCAGACATGCTAATGATGAATCTTATGTCACAAACAAGTTCAGATTTTTTGCCATAGTCTTTTGCTTTCGGGATAAAACATTGACTTAAATTTTGCAAAACTTGGCATTTTTTATTGTAGAAAAGTTAGTAGTTGTCTGGTTAGCGTAGAACAGTCTTCTGCTAATCAAGTGAATGCGCTTAAAGATGATGAATTTTCGACTTTCTTACCAGTCTGAGGATTTAAGCTTTTTCCAAGTTGTTTTTCGGCAGATTTGCATTTTATTGCTTTTTTTGAATGCGTGCCTCCCTAGAAAATTTCCCATTTATCTACTTTACGACATAGCATAAAAGGCAATGCTAATTGTGACGATGCATAGGTTCTTTTGGGATAGATTACGTATGGAGCCAGGGACCGAGTTTAAGGGGGGGACATGTCCCCACCATCTTTTGGGCAAAGGGGGACATAATATCTTTTGTCCCCCCAATATTTTGTGATAGAGATAATGTAGTTGTGCAAATTTCACGGTTACATTACTGTTGTTTTTTCGCAGCTGTTTTTGGCGCACCAACTTGCTGTATCCCACCTACAGTAATGGTTATGTAAGCTTCATTTCAAGACCATCGCAAATTTCTCTTTGATAACCGTGGGTGTTACAAATATAACCTATCCTTGTTTCCAGTGTCAGCGTAGCCTTAAATAATCATTATCGTCGATTTTTGTTTTTGCGCAGTTCTAATACTACATGCGTGAATATGGCGATAATATACATTTAATATGTCTTGAAGCTCAAAGTTTGGCTAAGAAGCGATTAAGTTTCAAGGTCGTCTTCATTACGCCATAGTCACACCTGAAAAAACTGACGAAGATATGAGACTGAAATAATATAATTTTAGATGCAATGCGTATACACGTTAACTTATGCAAATAAGAGCATTTTTGCAAATGAACTAGTATAAATCAATTTGAGAAAAGTTCTATTAACAGTAACACACACTGGGAAACAATCAGTAATTGCAGATATTAACCATAATGCTTGTAATGAACGTTTTGCGAAAATCTTACCGTAACAAGGGCTTGTGTTCTATTATCAACGCCTTACAGAGATGTAGTCATGGGCGTCCGAAATGGGGGCAGGGGAGCTTTCCCCCCGGATTTTGAAAATTTCACCAAAAAGGTTGTTTTCTTAGTTTCGAGAGCGAAAAAAAAACAAATTTAACCACTTTTGGCACCCCTAGAAAAATTTTTGGAAAAATCTTCTAGTGTCTCCCCTAGAAAAAGTTCTTCCGACGCCCATGGATGTAGTAGTAATAAACATTGCCCACTGGCTCCACTCTGATATTAGTTTTCAAGATGGTTTTAGCACGACGTGCCAAGTGTCAACACATCATCATTTCTCTGAGGAGAGCAAATGCTATGCTCTGGGCTTCGGCCATTTGTACAGATTGGACTAACGTTACTGTAAAATGTAGAAGAACCATGTAGTAAAGAAATCAGCTGATTTCTCGTTTATCCTGTTTGAACACAATGTGAAAAGAGGCAACCACACCGGGTATAAATAACAAAAATTGTTGTTATTTGACCTAATTGCGTTATATTTTTTGAAAAGTCTGATACACACCTTCATTTTTTCTATGAAAAGTTTAACGTTCTAGTTCTGGCACACTTTGCATCTTTCAGTACGTGTTCTGGTGCTTTCTTTGCTAAGAATGTTGTCCTCACTGGTGGGCACTATTCTGACTCTCCTTGTCTATTTTACCGCATATTGTTAACCTTTTTTGTTTTCAGTAAAATCAACGCAACCAGTTTTTTGCACCGATTGTTTCATGTGGCTGCCACTGGATAGTAACTTTGATCGAATAGTAGCACACGTACGAATGTGTCGCAAGCGAAATCCTACAAAAAATACTTGCTTGGAGAGTTAATTAGCTGTTGTTTTGTATGTAAATTGCTTTTAACTCATTTTTTTATTTTATAGATCACTCACTCTGGTACATAATTCAAGTGAAGACATAAATATTCTTAGAATATTTGCTTCAACTGCTCAGCTAGACCTGCCTTTGGAAAGTAAATATAAATGCCTGATTTTTGATAACCTTGTACCTGTAGAAAACGTTCCGTTTCGTTTACCATAAAAGCCCTTTTTCTGAAACTATCTCTCATGTAAGCTAGCTATTTTGTCCTTAGGTTTCCTAACGGTTTACCTATAATAAGTTTAATAATCCAAGTAATACACAAATCAATTGTTTACGCTTTTACTTTCTCGATTTCTTAGAATTTGTGAAAATTCAGTTGTAGATGTGTCGGAGTGTCATGGAGGTCAGCAGGTGGCGCAAGAGGTTCAGAGCTGTTCGCAGACCTCTTCATGTAACCTTGGCCACTGGTCAGCTTGGCAGCAATGGACGTCTTGCTCAAAGACATGTGGAATGGGATACACTAACAGGAGTCGAAATTGTATCGTTGACCCAGGTGAATCTACAAAACACGTATGGGTAGCAGATCACCAAAACAGCCGGCAAACGTCAGCTCAAAGATTGATCTGCAGTTTGAATCCTCTTTTCCTCAACCGTCAGCAACCTTTACTACATTACGAACAACCGGCTTCCTGTACAACAATAAAAAAGTTTCATAAAGCAGTAAATGCCTCGGCGAGATTGTCAGAAGGCAAAAACACGGTCAGATAAGCCTCCGCAAAATTAGCTATAGCTGGTTTTTCTCTCTAGTCAGCTACCAGACTAGAAGGCGGCGGTCCGCGAGCCTCGTGTTTTTCGTCCATCTCACTATCAAATCTTAAGACGTGGTATCTCACAATCAATTATCAATTTTTTTCTGAACTGTTCTGCTAGCGTAATGGCTATTTTGTGAAATGAAACACGGTCCTTCTTGAACCAGTACTTAAAAATACGTTTTCAGTTGTGTATTTATTCAAAAACTAAATCATGCATCCTGTACTAGTAAATACTGCACCTGATGAGTACTCAGAAAACTGAAACAACTTTCCCAAAGTATACTATTTGAGCTGTTCGTACTTTCCTCAACTCTCTTTAAGAACTGGTCGTCAGATCGTTCTGTTAAAACATTTTTCTCATGGATTTCTCTAGGGTTGAGTTTGAATAATGCGATCTGGGCATTTACAAGAAACAGTGTCACATTCCTATCCAAATCCTATGTGATACTTTCTTCAGGTCTTAAAAAGAAGTGTCATGGATCTTCTTATGAAGTGCGTCAGTGCTACAGTCTTCCTTGCTGGTCACCTTGGTCTTCCTATTCCAAATGTTCAGCCAGCTGTGGCGGACAGATTGGCTACAGAATCCGCACTAGACAGTGCTTGGGTATCAGCCACAACATTCCATCTTTTTCCCGATGCCGAGGCCTGCGCGTGCACTACGAGGCATGCGCTGCTCAAGAGGTACACTACTACGTCTGAGAGTTCTAAAACGCACCTGCAAATTTTGCTAATAATAGGATTTGGATTTGCCACACCTGAGAAGTCTGTGATTTAGGGGTCGTCCGCAAACGGCGTCAAGATCTTTGACAATAGCTTTCACTGTATCATTCGATTCGTCGTAGACTCGTATTGGTTTGATGAACTTCGAGCGTTTGTACTTATTATGTACTGTACTATAGAAAAATTGGTGTGAAATAACTTGAAACATAGATTTGCAATGCCATTTTTGACTGTAATGCCATTTTAGATTACAGGGATTACATACGATAACAAAGTGCTCAGCTACATAACTCACGAACATTCGTCAGCCTTTGTGGCATGTCACATCACAGAACAGAGTAAATGCGTCTAGAAAATCTGCTGAAGGCACACAAAGTTATGCTCTACTTTCCACATTCAATTTAATCCGTATATTTGCACGGGTGTCAGTGCAGGAGGCAGGAAAGGTCTACCAGAGGCGCTGCCTAAACACTTTTTAGCTTGATGAAAACATTTAAGGTAACACATAACACATTCGAAAAGACACCCTACAGCTGAAACAAAAACAAAACAAGAAAAACAACGCTAAATGCCACTAAACTAAGACCCAAAAGAAGCAAGCAATCAAAAGCGTAAACAAGAAACGATTATAAACGAAATTTGAGGGAGAAGTAGAAAAAAGGAAAAGGAGGGAAACGCTGTTGCTCCAGGTGTATCATGCTGCTGAAAATAATTTTGGCTCTTCAACGAATCCCTCTTAGGGATATGTAATCATGAAATGCCAGCTTAGGTATGTTACGGACTGGTGCGTACTTCAATATGGCACAATTCCATTAGTGGCTTTGGGCTAAGTTAGGCTTAGGATATCTATCTGAGTTTTTGCCAAGCTAAAATATTGAAATAACTTGATCTATTTAACCGCAATTCTTATAGGTTTAGCCGATAATTAATCTCTCGTAACATTTCTTGAAACCTAAAAAGTGCAACAGTTAAATAGCTAAATGAAGTTTAGGCTTAAGCTAAGGCTAACGCAGCTGCAAAAATTTAGTGTGGCAGTAATTTTAATTTAACATATGAAACAAACTACGGACTAGGGCTACTCAGGTCCTATAGTTTTAGGCTGTAGGATGTAATACAGCAGTCTGTTGCCTAAAAGAAAAAGTGTTTTTGACCTTTGTTTTATAAAATAGCATAGTTATAGACGGAAATATTTAACCCTAACAATAACTCAAGTGAAATAGGAAAATTATATTTACGTTTTAAAAAGATATTTATAACTCAATATTTGGAAGAACTGGTATGGTTTTGTCCTTATTTCCCTAGTTAAGGAGTTAGTAGCCACTTCGTACAGGTTATAGCAAAATCCAGACTAAGGAGTTCAAGCAATAGTCTCCGCAGAGCAACGCAGTTGAACAACGTTTTCCAGAATTTCATCAAGAAAACACGCTAACATAATTTTAGTGCATAAAAGTTGAAAATTGTGTTAAGTGAAGACCTTGAGTGCTTGAAATCCCTGATTTGAGTCTTCCAGCTCATGTCGGTGAAAGATTGTCGGAATTCGTCACCACATGTATTAGCGCATGGGTAACTGATACATGTCGAAAGCAAACTTAATTTAAAGAGCCTCGACTTTTAGTGGAAATCGAAATATAAGAAATATTGTGATGAGAATGGAATCAAAGCCTTTCTAATTAAGAACAAAACCATGAACGGAGTTTTCCTTTCTTAACCAGTGATTTTAACAACAATGCTACAATATGAATTGCGTCCTTTTTATGTTTGCCGGCTGCCGCACACTTCATTATCTTCTACATGCAGTCTTGTATAGGTTTTAAATTAAAATAACGATTTGTAGGTAATGTTTCTTTTGGCATGCTGTGGAATTTTTTTAGATAATATTCTTTTGGCTAAGCAGAAAAACCACCGCTTTTAGCCTGCTTGTTTGGTGGGATAAGCGCCATGTATCAAAATTATTGTAATAAATTCGCTTTCTACATGTTTTTCAGCAATGCACCTCATGGGGACCATGGGGTAAATTTTCTTCTTGCTCCAAATCCTGCAACGCTGGAGTAAAAACAAGGACAAGGAAATGTTTAACATTGCCTTGCTATGGATCAAGCATTCAACGACAAAGCTGTAATTTTCAAGTCAGTTTCTAAGTTTTCCTTTTTTTATCTCTTAGTGCATGGGTTACCAACCTGGGGTACATGTACCCTAGGGGTACATTTACCCATCTGAAGTGGTACATTTAAGGCTAGCAATAGTAAGGAAACTATAGTTATATATTACTTGTTTCCAAATATTTATACATATATCAGTAAATATTATTTTGAAGAAGCATTATATGCTTATTGTTAAATATGTTAACTTTGACACATAAAACGGAGTCTGCCTTTATTGTTCCGAAAATCTAAGTTGCATTAAAATTCAGTGGTTTTTGTTATTTTACTCAGCCTTTTTGTCACAAGAAATTTTAGGGTCACATACCCATCTGTCGAAATGCTGAAAGGGTACATGGTCAGATAAAGGTGGAAAACCCTGTCTTAGTGTATACTCTTTTGTAAGCTATATTGCAAGAGAGACTTTCGTTATGCGTTGACGGAAATGCCCTTGAAAGTGGTCGATTATGAAAAATTAAGACATTGCAACAAAACTCTTTTGTTTAGCATCGACAGGATTGACGTAAGCGGTAAGAAACTTTAACGGATATACAGTCTGTAAAACGAGAAGTCTTTCATCATATGGCAACTATCACTCTTTTCCTAATAAACATTCACTTTTCCAGCAATGCCCTTACTGGTCAACTTGGACATCGTTCTCCTGTTGCAGTGCTACTTGCGGTGAAGGAAACGGCCTGAAAACAAGAACGAGAAAATGCAACTTCGGTTATCCAGGTGTCAAAGGTCTGGTGAATTTGTTGTGTTTTAAAAGACACTTCGCATTCTTTTCTTGCTTATTAGAGCATTTACAGCAATAAGTTGTCGGGGTAGGGCATTTATAATAAAAAGCAAACGAAAAACAGTATCACAAAAAATATCTTAAACATTATTCGCTTCTCTACCTTACCAAGTCCTTTTTTGTGCTTTGTAGAATTTCAAAAGTTTGCAGATGAACTTCTCTGTGTAATAAAAAGACACTTTTAATACAATATTCATCCCATTAACACCAGAAAACAGTTAAATTGCCAAACAAAATTTTCCATGTCTGAAACGTTTTTTTCCAGAAAGCAAAATATTTGAGGGGTACATCCCCCCCTGCACCCCTTCCTCCTGCTCCTATGCCACTCCCAAGCCATTACTTCCATCGTGTTAAGACTGCTTGAATCTACAAAGATGCAGCTGCCATTTAAGTACAGTACAGCTTTTTTCAATAAATATGGTCCAAAAGACACATAGAGATTAGCTCATGCGAGGCTGAACGGTGCTGACCCCGAAAAGGCTTTGCAGAGTAAAAGCTAAGATTTTTGAAAACACACGCTTGTGTTTAAAACGACTTACGGGTATTTTTTTCCAATTAAGTCGAAATCGGGTCTTTTCGGAGTTTTTCATAAAATGTAGAAGTTGTCGTAACCCGCGCTTGTAACCCGCTTGCAAGCCGATGTAACCCGCGCTTTTGCAGGAACTTCATTTGTTTTGTTCTACATGTCAAAGCGTCCCTTTTTGTAGGAAACCGCTTTTCGTGAAGCTAACGCCCTTTTCAGTACGCACACACATCAGCTACAGACCTCGCTCAAACTAGGAAAGCTGTTATGCTTTTTGCGACAGAGGCACGTCACCTGAGACCGATTCTCGTGCTTTATCAATGGTAGTCACTTGGTCTTTTACAGCCTGTGACGCGGGCAGTGAAAAATGAGATGGACGCTCATGTCATTGATGCATTGCACCAAAACCAAAACAGGCCTTGCCCAGAATTGTTTAAGAAAGCTTACGATTTCCCACCTTACTTAGGTGTTTTGTTAGATGAATCTTTGAATTGGACTTCCCATGTCAAATACTTAAAATCTAAGTTATCGTTTGCTTCAAGTATGATATATAAAATTCGAAACTTTGTACCAACTACTGCATTAAGAATAATCTATTAGTATTTCGCATATAGTCATCTCCAATATTGCATCGTATTCTATGGAACAGCTTGCGATTCTGTGCTTCAACCTCTTAATACTATCCATAATAATGTTTTGCGCGCTCTCACATTTAGTGATTTTAAATGTCACATAACTCCTTTATATAAACAACTGTTTTTTTTAAATAAAAGATATATATCAATTAGAGCTATCTAAATTAATGTATAAATTTCATAACAATACATTACCACAATCATATAACAGCTTTTTTCAAAAAATTACAGAAACTCATTGTCATTTCACTAGATCAGCTGCCAACCAAAATTACTTTGTCCCCAGAGTTTGCTCTTCT
>JGI24158J21664_10005405_pt1 | contig 16705 bp, 17 predicted proteins | sample Ectturendosymbi3_FD_21664 | JGI IMG/M metagenome (IMG submission 21664)
TGCAACAACATCCCCTCCTTTTTACAACGAACCACACCGATCGCACGTTCTTTGTGTGAAGGCTGAACTCCGCACGACCTTCACATCCTGGTCACAGAACCATTTTGATGCGATCGGAAATCCCGAGCGGCATGTGCACAAAACTTCGCACCGTGGCAGCAAGCAACAATAGAGATCATGCTCGCAATCTCCTACTATTGCTTGCTCGCTCTACCTATATAATGGTGTTATTCTTCACGCACATCGCGTTCGTGGTGAATCACACAATCAACGCAACACCACCGGAGAGGTTGCAACACTATCATTGTTGTTGCATCCACGCAGGTGAATTAGCGTTTACAAACATTCACGGCACCATGGAGCACCGTGAATGTTGTAAAACACCAAGACCCTCTCTGTAGATACGCCACGATATTACATGACGCTCTAGCAAGTGTGACTTGACCTAATTTAACTCTGTTAAGTGATCATCGCGGATCTTTCCTGCAATTGTTTTCTGTGAAGCCTTGAATGAACTCCAGCACAAATGTACCGTACTGGGATGTTGCATCGAGAGTAGGTCGTGTGCTTTCACAAGTCATAGCAGCCAGCGGAGACTTACCGTTTTTAGAGTTGAGCTTTACACTTAACATTATTGTTACGAACGGTACGGCGAAACATTCTTTGCAATTTTTATGTGCGGACTTTAATATGTTTCTCACCCAGCACTGGTTAGAAATCCCGAAGGTGCAAACGGCCCTAGTTTGTTTTGATGAGCTGGTTTACTCTCGTGAGCGGATTTCGCCTGTGCGTGTTGCTGCGGGATACTTGAAAAGTCTATCTAAGACTTGATATGCATCCTGGCACAAGTCAGGTTTGCAACCCTTTGCCAGTCCTAATCCCGCATTGATGCTGACATGCAACAACAACGCAGTCATTTGAGAAATTTTTTTTTGTTCTGTCCAGCGCTTTTCAGCTGAGGGCCGCCAGAGCTGCTGCGAAGAAGATTGAAGCAGATGGGACTGGCGTTGACAGCCTAGAGAGGTCAGTGAAAATCACTGCTGATCGTGTTTTGCAAAAAGTGACGGTAACCGTCCTTGGGTTGTTGTGTCAATGTGATCTCTGACACATCTGACGATCCAGCTTGTTGGTGGGCGGACTATTTTCAATTTTTTGTTTAAAACAATGTTTTTTTTCTAAAATNGTCTATCAAAAGGAATCCTTTCCTAGCAAAGAATCAAACACTAAGATCTTACAGAGTATATGTTTCGCCTACTAGGNAGGCATCGTCAGCTTTTATTCAAATAGAACTAGTTTTTCTAAAGCAAGTATTTTTCCTAATTTTTTGTTCAACTTTTACTGTAAAAATCATTAAAGTTTGAATTAAATATTTGCCCGAACCTCTGGCCAACAGAAATACAATATGGTTTCTGAGTTCAACCTAAAGCCAACTAAACCTCAAAATATAGTTTGATAGATATCGCAGTAGCAACTTTCGTAATGCCGCATACCCCTGCAAAATTCTGCTCTGCTGCGTTAGTTAAAACGTGCTTGTTTCATTAATGGCTCACAGTGGTGTTGAAATAGCAGGTCAATGATAAATGGATCGCTAACAGATGTTTTAGAACTATACTATGTAACATCACATTATATTCGTTCGTAATGCAAGCTTGGAAACATTTCAAAGTGGAAGAACGCTTGATCAGGCTCATGACTAATTTCTGGTCATTGCGAATGAGTGTAACATCAGCTGATAAGTTAATTTTAAATATCATTTCAGTTCTGGGTAGCGTTTCCGCTGTTGTTGCTGTTCCACTACTTAACTACTACGTTTCATTGTTAGCAACCNAAAATTTTAAGCTTCCTATCACCACGAACCTACACTTAATCTCAGGTCTGGTTCATTGTTATATGTGCAGGTTTTTTTTNAAGGAACATGTTAGGTGCCTGGTATGGATCTGTANGGACCCGATTTTCTCTGATTTTAGGAACGCGATGATAATTTTCTCTAATTCTAGNGACCCGATTCGGGTCCCTAAAACGCCTTAAAAAAACCCTGTGTATACGTNTCTTTGTTTTTACTTCAGTATTGCACAGTTGTCACCGAGATGCTTCGTTGTGCTTGGGCACTTCGACTCGATAACNGCAAGGTTTTTCGGTGCGCTGGCTGCAAGGTTATCTTTGTTTTTGTGTTTTTCCGAAATAAATAGAGAAGACTCTTGTTCATTAAATTGCTTATTGGCAAGTTGTCCCCACGTACATTCGCCCGTAGTAACGTCTCGTGCGTGTTGGGGCGTTTGTCCTTGCCTCGAGTGTTTTGAAGTTTCGCATGTGGTTCTATTTTGTTTTCTTTAACCTGCTAGTCCATGTCTTGTGGGCCTTGCGGCTGAAATAAATACACTGATACTATCTCAGTCGTGTTTGCTTTTTTCCCTAAATACTGTCTCAGTCGTGTTTACCTTTTGTCCTAAATACTGTCTCAGTCGTGTTTGCCTATTTTCCTAAATACTGTCTCAGTCGTGTTTACCTTTTGCCCTAAATACTGTCTCAGTCGTGTTTACCTTTTGTCCTAAATACTGTCTCAGTCGTGTTTGCCTTTTTTCCTAAATACTGTCTCAGTCGTGTTTACCTTTNGTCCTAAATACTGTCTCAGCCGCGTTTGCTGTTTTTGCTAAATACTGTCTCAGTCATGTTTGCTTTTTTTGCTAAATACTATCTCAGTCATGTTTGCTTTTTTTGCTANATACTATCTCAGTCATGTTTGCTTTTTTTGCTAAATACAGTACTATCTCAGTCGTGTTTGCCTTTTTTCCTAAATACTNTCTCAGTCGTGTTTACCTTTTGTCCTAAATACTGTCTCAGTCGTGTTTGCTTTTTTTCCTAAATACNGTCTCAGCCGTGTTTGCTGTTTTCGCTAAATACTGTCTCAGTCGTGTTTGCTTTTNTTCCTAAATACGGTCTCAGTCGTGTTTGTTTTTTTTGCTAAATNCTGTCTCAGCCGTNATTGTCTTTTTTCCTAAATACGGTCTCAGTCGCGTTTGCTTTTTTTCTACATACTGTCTCTGTCGTGTTTACCATTTTCCTAAATGCTGTCTCAGTCGTGTTTGCCTTTTTTACAGAGGCGAAGAAAGGAGAGCGCTGGGGACTCTGGTTGGAACTGGAAACAAGAAGTCGGTTGGAACAATGCGAACTGGGAGCATGCTCTCAGGTGCGATGCCTACATTCGTGTAGAAAACATGTCGCATTCCTTATTAATAAAATCCTTTAGATCAATCTTATCGCGACTTCACAACTGATCTTGCATTGTTTGTGTTCNAAAAATTCCTCATCGAGTCTTTGTTCCACAATCTCCAAAAATTCTNTAATTGAATTGTTTTGCTCCATTTGTTCTAATCGATCATTTTATTATTGTTTTGCATCTCGCATGAATGCATTTTCATTGCGAGCCGCAAGACCGAAGNTTTAAGTTACTAAGCGGCATTTTTCTCACGTTTCAGTCGGTTCTGGTGTTTTTAATGGTCCAGAAAGCACCTTAAACAACCGGGGAGACTATCTTGCAATTGATGCTTGAATAAAGTGTTTCGTAAGTCAAATAAATGGTTTGTCAAAATGAGTCGACATCAAAACTTCACGCTTGAATTAGAACATCGCGTGTGAGTTTGACTAGCTGGCTTAGGCTGCACGGCCTGGCAAACACACCTCTGGAGCTTGCGCAAAAGCAAAATGGTTTCAATGCTTCACAGTTGCTGTATGTTATTTCTACAGATTCCAGCGCTGGTGTTCATCAGCGACAAGCCGCACAAGCGCTGCCGGCGAAGAACCCCCGCATGCGGATTTTCAAGGAAAACGATGACGCGGAAGCCCAGAGCTGCGAGAAGTGGGCCAGCGCCCCGAGCGGCCGCAGAGCGGACAAAGAGAACGCGATTCAGGCTCCTAAACCGTGGAGAGGCGAAAAGGTGGTCTGGCCTTTGCGTTCGATGCCTTGTAGAATTTTTTTTGTTTTTCTGCACCTGCATCATGTGCTGATGTTTCTTGACCGAACGGAAAACTTTTTGCTGAACCGTAGTGTGCTGCCAAATGCCACTGAACCAAACTTAGGTGTTGAATGTGCAGAGAAGTCGGGAGGTGAAAGAGGGTAAGAAATATGCGCTCCTTCGGCAAGAGCGTTCACCTCAACCGCCCCGGCAAGAAGCACAATTCAGGCTTCGGCCTGCCGCCAATTGCCGTCACCTAAAATTCAAACAAAGAAAAAACTTGCGACTTGCGCAACGACCCTTTCAAGTCGCAAAAAATCTTCACTTCAGTACTTGCTTTATCATGAGTTACTGGAGGGGACGGTTGCACAGCTGCCCATCTTCTTGGAGGCTCCAACCACCAGTACGAATTGTTCAGGAGGGAGGCGGTTATCGCAGAAACCCGAATGAGACGCTTTGTTTTGTTCCGTCACTGCAGGTGAAACAGAAAAACAGAATCACGGCCTTGTCATCGAGCGTCGCGGCGAAACCGGCGGCGTCCTCCTCATTCAGCATCTATCGCGAAGAATCGACTCCGGACAATAGCGTGGATTGCGGTGAGTGAGTGCAGGGCCTTCACTCCTCACGGTATAGCGCGCTGGCACCTGATGCGTCGATGCGCTTCGGCCATTTCGCTCAACTACACGTTGTTTTGCCGCAAAACACTGCAGTGGGGGGGGTCTCAAATTGCTCCGAAGGCGTAATGGGGACTTATAACGTAACCCGAGGTCCGCATTATGACGCTAACGCAGCAATGACTGTGCCTGAACCTTACTAGAAGCAGTTAAGGTGTCGTGGGTTACAGGCAAAACGTTTCTAGCCATCTCTACGTTCGTTTAAAAGGAACTTGTTCACTCGCTGGCCGAGTACTTTCAAATAGCAGTGAATAAACCAAGACAGTTTCCAAAAAGCATCGCGGACCGGACAAAATTCCCCCATGGGCCACATGTGGCCCGCGGGCGGCGTGTTTGAGACCCTTTGCTCAGAGCATTTCGTTGGTAACAACATCCTCGTTTAAAATGATGTGCTGAAAAGTTTGCAGCAAGAAGATGTCCAAAATTATTTTTTCTGATCGGCAAATCTTTCAGCAGCAAAAAATTGTCTAAAATTACTTTTCCTGATTTTAAGTGGAGACCTTGCCGCCGCCACCATCCGCGAGGAAGGTGTGTGCCAATGTGGAGAAGATCCTCACCGAGCGTCAAGATAATCATCACAAGGAATCCGACTGGCACAAGCGGATACGCGAGTCGTATGGCGACAAAGAGGCGAACGTGGTGAGTGAGCACGAGTTCGCGCCAGTGCACGTCAGGGTCGTTGTCTGCGTCAACAAACGTTGTGTTGCGAAGTACGGCAGCTGTAAAAAAATAAAAGTGACTCGACACACTAGTGACCGAAGTTTTATATTTTCGGNCAACTAGCAGTGNGTATGTACAGAGTAGACGTTGAGTANGGTGGTGTAGAAATTGCAAANTCAAACAGTCTTTTTGTTTGCCATGCTCTTGTTTAAATCACGTTCTTCGGTTTTCGGGTGNTCCAAAACCAAAAAGCTCCTTTCAATTTCGCTCTGAACCAAACTTGCGTCCATCTTTTTTTCGAGAAGCGTCGACCTCCATTTTCTGAGAAGTTCGCTTGTTTTTTGTAAATTTTTTATAAAGTGAATTTTTTATTAAAACTTTTTGTAAACTCGCAAGCAGCGATATCGCGTAGTGACGTACATGGCTCGGATAGAACTAGTTATTAATGAATTTGGTTGACGTTGTCGTTTTATGGCCAAGTCCTTTGTTCTTTACTGTTGTCTCGTTCGCCCTCAGATCCGCATGTACTCGGTGGAGAAGGTCTACTCGGTCATGGGCGAGTTTCAGTTCGAGGAAATATTTGCCGCACGCTGGAGAAAGAAGAAACGAGAGGAGCAGGAGCGCGAGGAAGAGAATCGCAGAGCGCAGAGTGAGTTGTGAACTGACGCGCAACATTGAGCAACTACCGTTCGCGAGGCTCGAGATCCTAATTTATTTTTTGCTTTATTGGAACTTTTTTTTTATCTAAGCGTTTTTGTAACTTAAAAAATTAAGTTCTGTGGCAGCGCGATTGTTAAAATGTTGTTGATGATTGGGGAGTAAGTCTAGAACGTCGTTGTCTGCAGTCAAATGACTCAAGCTTAGTGAGTCAAACATGAGTAGAGATCCGCGTTGTGGCATTTCGTCATAAAGTGCATCTCACGATTAAAACAGTCATGAAGAATTATGCATTGGCAAGCTGTTCTCTGGAATGTTCATGTGGGAGCTTGTGTGCTTTCTTGGTTCAGGCTGTAGTAATGTTGTTCGATGTCTCCCTTAAGATGGAAGTAATTTTTACCTCGGTTGCGGAAAACTCTTGCCATTAAAGATATTCGTCCTAGTGATGTTCTGTGACTAAAAAACAAACAGCCTTGCATGAATATTTATTTCGAGCGCAAGAAAGTCAACTGCAAATATATGCGGAGTGAAGCACTGTCTTTGCGCGTTAATTCCAAGACAACAGTCCGGAACGTTGGCTTGCATTTAGAAGCTGCGTTGTTTAGATCAGACAATCTTTTTATACATTGAAAAATTAGGAAATGTCGTACCAAACAAATATAAAATTTTGGAGGTATGTAGCATTCGGATTTGGCAATGTTTGTTTTTAGTAATAAAAAAACTCTTAACGCTCATTCTATTTGAATAAGAATAATCTTATTCTAATTGAATATGAATCAAGGACTGGCGATGCGCGGTTTTACGTGAAATCGATTTCCTATTAAAAATTTGCCGACAGATTCCTTGATTATCTCACATGCTGAGAGTAGCTACTTGAATACAGATATGTACAAGTTTTAATAATCGCAAAAAGATAAAAGCAGAGCCCAGTCGACTGATTCTTTGTAAGCTTACAGCAAACCTAGAGTTTTTATGTAGAACTCTGAAATCGTCAATTTTTTTTGGTCTTCTGAAGGGTTTTTGCTGCTTGTTCACATCGTAACCTTATTTGCAGGAGAGGAGCAAGAGCGATTGCAAAGGGAGAGGGAGCTCCAAGAGCGAGTCCGAGAAGCGCAAGAGAGGCTGAAAGAGCAAAACGAGAAGGTGCAGAGGAGAGAGGAGCAACTGAACCGTCTGCTGAAGATGGTCAACGGTCAGAAGGTGCGAGCGTGACGTGTCATCACACGGTAGGCTCCTCCAATCTTATTTTGTTGCGTCGATCATGGACACAATTGGTGCTTTTTCATTAAGCAGCATGGGAAGAAAGTCCACTGGTGTTTATTTTTTGTTAAGGAAAGATACTGCGTAGACATTAGGCAGGCGGCATTGATTCAGAGAAGCAAGGGTAAGGTCGAACAAAATAGCGACTTAAAATTTTAGGTTGCCATGACGTTTCAACGGCAAAGACGCTGTGAAGCAGCGCTGGTCACGTGACTTTTCGTCGTACGAAACGACTGACGATTTTTTGTCTGGTTCTCAACAAAAGCATCGGAAATGCCACCAGCCGGAAATAACGAAGACAGAGAATCGCAATGTTTAGTCATTTTCAAAACGCTTTTGATTGAGCTTGCACTGACTGTGAGAAGGCTGGTGAATTGCTGGGGCCTACGAGGGGCAAAAGGCAAGAGTTTGCTTCACATCGTACACAGTCGACTAGACTAGAGATAACACGGGCCGCTAACGGTCCGGTTTTTGGACGTACCGCTAAGGTTGAACCAGCGGGCCGGCAAAGACGTTTTTAGCGGTTAGATTTCTCCAGGCCGCTACTGCCCGCTAATGATGAAAAAACTTTAAACTGTTTTTTGAGTCGGGAAAACCATTCGGTGACGTGAAAAGTGAGTGAAACAACCTGTTTTTTGGGGAGACTAATTACTTGAAATTTAATAAGTGGTTTTTATATGTACCAAATCAATATCGTTTTAACAGTTAATTTGTTGTTTTTTTTAAGTAAACCGTACAATTGCTTATCGAGCCATGGCCGGGCTGGATTGAAAAAGAAAAAATATCCACTGGCCGTTAGTGGGCTGAATTTTGCGGTCCAAGGGCCGTCCGGGCTCAAGAAATCTTGGACTGTGCCATCTCCAGACTAAACCCGTCCCTAATTTCAAAACAAAGCATCACACAACGTAATTTCTTCTGCGAAAAAGTTTTGCGACGTCAACAACGGGCCTGCGCGTAACTTTGTCCGCCGCGCCCTTACTGCAGGGCTCTTGCTTGAGATGGCTGAGGCGCGATTAACTCACAAACGCGCCACAGCTTGCTTGCGTGTACGCACTGTACTGCATTTCCAACCCTTCTTCATGGCAGGTCAAGGCAGAAGTTCCGATAGAAGACGACGATTCGCCCTGTCGTGCAGAGATGACTGTGCGTCTTGACAAGGTCTGCTCCGAGCTGCGCCGTTTCCAAATGCAGGTAATGCTTGGCAGAGATGCGAGCTGGCTTACCGGTTGTGTTGTGCTATCGCTTGATGTCCATTAGACATTTACGTTGGTGTCGGTTGAACCGGTTGAATAAAAACGAATATCTTTTTCGGAAATCTCATTCCAGAGCTCGGTTCCTTCACTATGCGTCAGCTGTTTTGCAGAGTGGTTTGCAAGAGATTCGCTTGCTTTTGGCGGGTACCTGTGTATGAGTGGCTAAACATGGTCGTAAACGCAGGGAATAGTTTGCTGCAGGTTTTTTTTAAGGCGTTTTAGGGACCCGATCGGGTCCCTAGAATTGAAAATCGGGTCCCTACAGGTCCATACCGGGTACCTAACATTTTCCTTAAAAAAAACTGTTTTGCTGGTTTTTCTGAACATGTGCTTTGTCAGTTTTTATCAGTCATTTGAAAAATTTGAGCTGAATCATATAGTTATTGTATAGGCAGATGTTAAACTTTTTCAGTCGTGTCTCCTATCGCGTTAGTCATTGATCCTCGCCCATCACCCAACATCACAATCAAACACAGGAAAACAGAACTACGATTTATTTACCATTCATCTTTCGTTTCAATAATGTGTTCCTGCCGTACTCGCGACTCCCTTGCAAGCGTTTCACGCCCCCCAGTTTAAGAATCCAGGTTTTAGTTTTGCCTAGATATCGCAGTACTTCTTTGTTTAGCTCAGTTACCTTTAATAAAACTGCTGTATTGCTCGTCTCCCAAGTTGCAAACCCGGTCTGCAGACGGCTGTACAGGATCATAATCATTAAATTGATCGTATTATCCCAGCATCAACAGATAGTTTTTATGTAAAAAAACAATATTGTTGGCATGGAGAATTTGTTGGCGGAAGCGTGCAATGTAAGTTTCCATCTCAGATTGGTGCTAGGTATTTATTTTACACTACCCGCTTGTTTAATGCTTTGGTTGCCACTTAAAGGTTTTATTGCTTGTTTTTTGTCTTTAAAAAGTCTAATGCTTATTATTTGAAAAGCAGTTGTTTATTTGTTTGTTGCCACCCAGTTGTGAATATAGACGCGTTTTTTTATTTGCTGAAGTTTCCACTGTAGATCGTTAAGTGCTTGCTAGAGAACAGTAACGGTGTGTTACCAGCAAAATAAACGAACATTTGAATGTTGCAACACACGGCAAACCCCTAATATGAATTAATAATAAAACTGGACTAAGGTTCAAACCCCGGGGAATTCCATATGTTCCACTTGGGTTTCGAGTGATTCGTACAAACGTGCATTTAAGTATCAGTTAAATAGCTTGTGAGGAAGATATGATCACCCTTATAATGCCATAACGATTAAAGAAGGTTTTGATGATCCACTGCCGAATGCTTTCGTGAAGTCAGGAAACACTGCGCGATTGCTCCCAGCACTTTAAGCTAGATGCCGGTTATTTCACATAAACTAAAGTCTCGACCTGTCCGAGCAATAGCCTCCTGTTTGTATTTACGTAATCGTATTGTTACGTTTGTTTGCCAGCAAGCGCTGAAGCAGTCGTTGAACGAGCAAGAAGAGGAAGTGGCGAATGGGCAACCGAGTGTCGCATCGCCCGACGTCAGCGGGCTGCGAATGGAAGGTAAGGACGTGGTTTGGGGTCTGGTTCAAGCTTTGCAAGCTGCGCTATTTGAACGAATTAACTGTTTCGATAATTTGCGACCGGCAGCATTACCTCCACGCTGGTTTGTTGTTTGGTCATAGACACAAACAAAATTAAGTCATTTCGGTCAGAATATCTGAAAATACAGGCTAATGAACGCTTTCATGGCCAGTTTTAATACAACTGTCAGACAGATGACCGCAATATCTCAATGACCAAAACGCCTCAGCAAAAAAACAACCTCCGCGGACAATGCTTAGGATCATACACATTTCGCCGCTTTTTTTGCATCGACAGTCGACCCCGTTGTTGACATTGACGGGATCCCTCCTGGCGCCGTACTGTCCAACGGCAACGACGTCAAAATTTTTCCGCTTCCCCCCGTCGACCAAAACGAGAACCAGGCGGCATCGCGAAACGCCAGTCGCAACTCGGGCAACAACAGTTCGTTGAATCACTCCAAACTTGCTCAGCCATCGCCAACACTCTTCACCAAGGAAGCTTTAGGTACTGTCGCTCGCTTGCGCTGCATTATACACTTGTTTTCGTTTGAATTTTTTGCCACGCGAAGCGCGTATCGCACCAGCAGCCGGAAATTATTATTAAATCAGATTTTTTCCATCAGATTGTAGTCCGCATCATTTGACGCTTGATCGGCGTTTCTCGCATTTTTTAAATGAAAACTGTCGCTTTTTGAAAACCCAGTCGTGCCATAAACACCGCTTCGCCTGTCTAAAGCTCTTTCCTTAATTCTGTTTGTGTAATGCGATTTTTAGACTAATGTTTCATCTTCCCACAAACGCCACTGCGTCTGTCTATAGTGCTTAAATTTCTGTTTTCATGTAATGCCACTTCAAGACTTACTTTTCATCTTCCGTTCAGCCAAAACACCTCATCCCACGCAAAAAGAGCAATTTCCACAGCGCCAGCAGTGAAAACTTATTTTATTGCGGCTGTCACATTAAGCCTCGTTGTCGTTCAGGCGGCAACGCGTCATAAAAAAAACGCGACACGAAGCAATACACGCGTTCTCTTACCAAAGCGTTTATTCTCAAACCCGTCATTAAATTCCGTCGAAGGTGAGATAGCTGGCATGTTCCAGCAGCCGCTGATGTCGTATTGCGCCGCCGAGGACCAAAGCAACGCCCCCGAGCAACTCCTCCCTGGACCCGCACAGTCTGCCGCGACCGGATTCCAGATCTATTGTGACGCAAGCGTCCGCGAAAGCCCCCCGAAGAAGTTTGAAATGTTCTGCGACGCAGTCGACGAACGTTCCGAAAATGCGGAAAATGTGTGAGTTGATTGGGTGCTGGACGTTACCATATTTTGCCGGTCGTTTATATCGCCGGTCAGAAAGCATTGCGAACAACGCAGGGCTATTTACTCACTGATTCTGGCTCCATGCCTTCGTCACGGTTCCATGTTAATTGAGTCAATATTAAATTGTGACCACATTCATTTGATACAACATTCGTTTGAGAACTGTTTATTTGATGCAGCATCTGATACCTGTTCATTCATTATATTTGATGCTATACGTTCGTTTGAGACCACGTTCATTTCCATTACGTTTGAGTGCAGCAGTTTTCACAAAATGTCTCCGTTCCGAGTCCAAGGCGACTCATGCTGCATTGTAAATGCACTTGTGCTTTACAACACAGCGGAGGCCAAAAACCATCATACCTCTGGTTCGGAAGGAAGCGTTGCATCTCGGAGATGAAATTTCGTGTAACCAAGTAAAAAAGATTTCGCGTCCCGCCCGATTCCTTTATTGAGGCCGCATCAGTTGTTTTTATTTAGGAATCGAATAAAGAAAAATTGCTCTTCTGCGTCGATCAAAACAAACACGTCAACGAATTAGCTGCAGCGAAAAAGTGGAAAACTAAATCTTTTGGCATTTGAAAACGAAAATGCAACTGCGCATGCGCAAAACGTCTGATGCGTGCACTCTAACTTTGAAACAGTTTACTAAAAACCGGTGCATCTGCGAGCTTACAAACATCAATGACCTTAGACCATTCTAATGCTGCAGTTTCCATTGTGAATTCACCCGCGTTGTATTCGAATGGCTAGTTTCGAATGAATCTAACCTCTAAACTGCTGTTGTCTGAGTGAACGTTGTCTCAAATGAACAAATCTTATATACGAGTGTTGTCTGAAATTAACGAGCGTTAACCAAACAGGTGTCAAATAAAACAACTTGCTTGAAAAATAGGAATCCGTTACTTTTACTTGTTTGTTTGTGACGTCACTGTGCGATCAGCTTCCCCCTTTTGCAGACCAACGCCTGACTACGTGATGGCGCCGAAACGTTCCAACCTGGCGGGGATCCTTCAGCCTGCTGTGGGTTTCGAGCTCTCGGATCCTGATGCTTTGGAGGAAGAGGAAGAAGCAGAACATGACGATGAGGTTGGCGAAGACTTGCTTCTGTATATGCATGATGTCCTAAGCACTGTCCGCGTTGGTCATGGCAACCTGGTGTTCGCGGAGCCAGTCATTGCTCGATATTTTTTAAAGTCTCACAATGATCCTGCACTTACGCTTAGCTTTCCATGCATTTTGCAAATTATTGCTCCGATGGCGTTTCTTGCTACTCCCAGCCTAGTTTTTTTCAGTCAGACCGAAATTTTTTTTAAATGGCCGAAAAATTAAGTCAATTCGGTCAAAAATATAGACTAATGAATGGTGTTAGTGCGTGTTTCAAAATTGCTATGGTACAAGTGACCGAAATGTCTCAACGAAAAAATTGACCGAAATGTCTCAGCGAAAAAAAACAGGCTCTCAGCGTTTTGTAGTCGTTGATGACGTGCTCTCGTTTCATGTTCCTTACACGCGCCGCGCTGCCATCATAGGCGCTCCGTTGTCCTAGCAACACCGGGCCGAAGCGTGCATAGAAATTTAACACAAGAAAGAAACGTCGTTAGCTTGCACGACGAACAAATAAATAGCAGAAGTTGCTTTCTGCAAACACAAATGTCGGCAATATCGCAGAACTGCGAGCTGCAAGGAGTGCATCTTCTGCCTGCCGATGACGACGAGCCCGCTCCACTTTCCTCAACGACTTCTCCATCGCCGCAAGTCAAGGCATGGATCCCGTCTCGTCGAGCTGCGGCCCCAGCGGTGCGTTTTGAAGATGCTTTGCATGACGTATCACTAGAACACCAAACAACATAGGCGTAACCAGGGGGGTCAAGGGTGCCATGGCCCCTAAATTTCTAGCGTATCTTGTAATTTTGTGCTTTGAGAGACATTGTCCCAAACTAAATAGCCTACTACTGAGACAGTGTCCCAAACTAAATAATACTGTAACTCGCTTAAAGTCAATGTATTTGCCCCCCAAAAATTTTAGACTGGCTGTGCTACTGTCAAACAATGCTCAGCCCCGACTCCATGGCCGTGGGTACAGTTGTGAACGCAAATAGGTTATAGTGAGTCCGCCTCCCACCACACGAGAGCATTCGGACATACATTAATGCCGAAGCAGAGCTTCTGGAGTGACGCTAGTTGTGGAATTTTGCCTCCGTTTTACGACAAATCAGTGACCGTTTCCGATGTGAAAGTCATTCCGCCGCCTGTTCTCAACCTTACTGGGTCGCAGACCAAACCTTCGGTTTACGAAAAAATGAGCGCGAAGCAATTAAAACATTCTGTCAGTGCAGAAAGATTGCTCTGACTTCGATTCACGCCTAATGTCTCTCGTGAGTTAGGAGCTCGGGAGGTCAAAAGCACCTCTCCGTAATCTCAGTTGATTCCTTGGGCTAGGGAATGAAAATGGGCTGATCTGGGCCATAAATTTGTAGCAACGTCATAACTGGTCGATGCTGTAAATGTTGGTGCAAATGTCTCGGTGCAGACTTTTGGCTGTGAACTGAAAGCCTCTTAGCTTATCCAATGTCAGCAAAGATATTTCTTATCCAGCCCGTGGCATAGTGGTTAGTGCGTCAGCTTCAGTGCTGATAGGTCTGGAGTTTGACTCCAAGTCGGGTCTTACCAAGGCCTTGTAAATTGGTATTGTAACTTTCTTGCCTGGCGCAGAGCGTAGGTAAGTTGCGGGAAAGCTTTCAANTCCCTTCGGATTTGAGAGGCACTGCCCCCCTTGGTGAAGTCCGGTCGTCTTAGCCTACTTGCAGTCCTTCACGGGGACCAAGTGCGTGCACCTGCATCAACAAAACTCTGCCCGGGTGTCAAGCAGATGGTACTGGATGCTAAAATGCTTTTTGAGAATTAAATAAGAGCAAAATTTCGGTCAAAAATGTTCTGACAGCTCTTAAAAATCCTGCACTATATCCAAACGCATTTTAAAATACTTGCCGTCGTGAGTCGTCACAAACAACCTTCATTCTTTTTGTTACGACACAGGGGTGCCGCGCGCACGTCACTGCCAATCGAAGATAGAAACCTTACACATAAACTTGTTGCATTCTAAAGCGTTGCAGGACACGCGTGTGAAATCATAGCGAGTATAAACTGCATAGAACAGACAGCGAACCACGTGTGTACATTGGCTTTAATATTCTTCACTGTTTAGTCTCCGATTCCCGAGACAGCGCCATAAAGTTGATCCAGGCCGTGTTTTTCTCCCGTTACCAAGCAACTGGTTTCCAGGGAGACGCAGTGAACCCGCAGACCAGCGCGACAGCGGTCACTTCCCGTTTGACGAATCGATCCGCGCCAACTTCGGTAACCGGATATCCGCCGAGAGCACGACCTACTGGTCCAGGGGTGCAGTGATGCCGCCGCAAGCAGTGTCGGCCTTGGAAGAGGAGCCGAGCGATGCTGGACTTGTGATGGGCCAAGAACAGGATGGAAAGAAAAAGCTGAGGTCGGTTTGTGTTCTGGATTTTTTCGTGTGCGATTTTTCTGTGAAACGTGCTGTGATTAAAAAAACTGGTTCCTTATTTGTTTTGAAACGTTTTCGCATAGGCAAAGACGTTTAAAAGGTTGCTTTTAGATGTTTAGAGGACGTTTTAAGCTATTTTTAAGCTTTAAGTTTATGTTCTAAGCTTAATTTACACTGGTTTTCCAATGATGCGTCACACGATGTTTAAATTAAAGGGGTTGCACGTTAGATGTTTTTCAAGCCGCTCTCTTGCAAAAACGTCCGGGTAAAGAGCGTGTCGTAAAAAACTTGAATTTCCGCCTCATTCGATCATGCATATAAGCTCGGTTGGCGCAAAGTTGAGCCAGACACCTTTCCAGCTGAAATCGTGGCGACGTTGATATTTCTGTGTTGTTTTACTCTGTCCGCAGTCCCCCCCTCATTTCAAACTAAAAGAAGCATATTGACGGTGAGGCACGCTTGCCATAAAAATCGCTACATCTTCAAAGCTCCCACAGACCTGTCCAATGGTCATCTCGGGCCCACACGACGTTTAAACGGTTGCGTCACCAATCCGTCAAGGGCAGGTTTAGCTTCGGGTAAACAAGTGTCCTTCCACACCGACGGAAGGCCGTGGCCTCGCATTTTAGTAAATTTAGTAAAAAAAAAACTGTAAACCGCGCGATTCCGACTTTGCACGGCATCAAGCTCTTTCGTCAAACACTACGCATGTGACGCTGCCCGGCAACCAGCATCGCCCTCAACAACAACCCGCTTCAAAAAAGTAATATATAAGTGGTTTTGTTTTTCTTCTTTCTCCAGTCCGATTTGCGAGGTCAGCAACGAATCGGACAAATCGGTGCAGCAGACCCGTTCGCGGATCGCGTCCGCGGATTCCGACGCCCACGCGACGGCCGTTGCCATGACGACGAGCACGGCCCCGAAGTCGTTCATTCACCCGCCGACAGTGGCGCGAAAGCCCCTGGGCGACATCGGCGTCGTGAAGTACGACCCGCAGAAGTCAGAAAACCTGAGCGGCGCTGTCGCTCGTTGGACGACTCCAGCGGCAGGTGCTGACGACGAAAGTGAGTTGTTCGAAGGGGCGACCTGCGGGCGTTGGTCAGGATACGTCCTTGGGTCCGAGTTGAACGTTTGCTTTTGCTCGAACAGGCTTGTAACTGAATCGACCGGGAAGAATTGTTGGGTTCTCAAGGATTTCTCGAGTCGACGCTGTTAACAGTGACTTGCGCCCTCCCTTCGCATGGGTGGTGTGTTTACCGTGTGTCCTGCGACGTGCTCGTGGTGTGTCAAACGTCGTAGTTTTCGTCGTTGCGAAAATTGATCGAATTTCTTCCACAATGTCAAGTACACTGTCTGTCGAAAAGAATTCTTTCCCAGCAAAGAATCAGGCGCTTAGATCTTACAAAGTATATACTTCGCTTACTAAGCAGGCATCATCTGCCCTTGTTCAAATACAAATGTGAATTACGTTGAGTTGTGGCACGAACCGGCTACGGTTGGAACGCCAGGTTGCACACCGCGTGCAGCAACAGCAATAGAGATCGTTCTCTCGACCGACGGCACTCTACTGCTGTTAATGCACATCGTCCAATTTATCTGCTGCTCAGCGCGCTTCGCCTTCGCAATTCTTCATTCAAGCGCGAAGGTTGCGTGGAACGCGCCGTTGCAAATTGAAATCTTCAGGTGGTACGACAGTAGGTGTTCTGAATATCGTATTGACATTTGTTATTTTGGCAAAGCCAAGTATAACCGTTTCGCTTACTTACACTGTGCAGGACTTCACCCCACATGCAACAGCAGCAAGGGCAGGTTGGGCGGAGGATTCGGCGGTGGGGACGTTTCGGAAATG
>JGI24158J21664_10005408_pt1 | contig 16703 bp, 10 predicted proteins | sample Ectturendosymbi3_FD_21664 | JGI IMG/M metagenome (IMG submission 21664)
AGAGGTTTAGGAAATCTTCAAAGAGTAAACAAATTCTTTTTGTTTGCAGAGAAGAGGATTAAGAGATTTGATGAAAGTCGCTTCCAGGGCAGAGAGAGCCGCTTTGGGATGAATCTCCTACTTCACGCCATCTTCAAGTTCTGTACCACCAAACGTCTTTTCAAATGTTATCGAAACGTTTGCAAGATGTCAGTTGTATCGTTTGCTTTGGCCGTAGTATTTATTATAAATTAAAATAGGTCAATGCCATTACTTCTCTTTAGTTTTAGAATTTCTTAATCATGAAACTGAATTTTGCGCATTGCATAAATAATGAACTACTTTGCTCTCAGTAAAATTCTACTCAGATACTTCAAATTTCTTTTCCATTTAGGATTTACATACTTTTCCATTGCTTAATGCATATTTTGGCCAATTTCAATACTTTTTCAAGGTCTTGAAAACCAATTTTGAAATTCAATACTTTTTCAATACTTTCAACATCACATGGGAACCCCGATATATGATCAATGTTACATCAACATGTAGCACTTCTATTACATTGCTGTAACCATGTCAGCATCAAAGACTTTTGAATGCAAATTTGAATTTTCATACAGTTTCCAATCTTCAGGCACACCAAAGTTTATTACAAACAAAAGTTTTATTATTAACACAAGTATAACAATGTCCAAACCAGGTGGTTTGAGAAAAGGAAATGTTCTGGGAATCAGGCAGTCCAACAAAGTTGGCCGCAGTGGTGACAGTCATAAAAAGCAGGTCATGGTGATTTTTGACAGAACACGGCAGCCGTTGCATCAATTACCAGTGGCGAATTGATCTTGTGTTAATCTTAATTTATATCAGCACGATGAGTCAGCAGCAAAAACAAATTAACTTTGGCAGCTGTTGCATCAATTACCAAATGGCTGGTTAATCTTGATTGACGACAGTATCACAAACCAGCAATTGCAATTGTCAAGATACATAGCCGAGTACGTTTGATTATATTCACCAAATGAGTCCAAAAACACACCCAGTATCAAAATATACATATACAAATCAATCTCCAGCTGATGCTGTTTTGACCTATGTAGTCTTATCAGTAGAGCATGGAGTTTGAAGGCTGTGCTACAGCCAATACTTGAAAGATGTGGTTGAGATAACACTTGTGGTGTCATTGTAGTTCAGCAGAACCTGGACATTCGCTCTCCAGCGTTCACGTGTCTTTCAAGTGGGAATGCACAGCATCTCAAATTGAGACACCCATTTGTACCTGCCACACAACAACTCATCAGGTCATCTGACAACATCAACACAAGTGTGGTGGTCTGGGCAGATCACCGATGGAATAAGAGTGGTTGGAAAACACTACGAGACTCCATACTTTCATCCCAGACATCGGTATCCTGGAATGGCCTTGCCAAGAACAGCATTGGTCTGACTTAACTGCCTCTACTCCAGTGTCGGACGTTTCTGGTCCTGTTTACACAAATGGGGTTTGGCCCCTTTTGTGGCTTGTGAGTGTGGTGCAGAAGAACAAACTGTCAACCGTGTTGTTCTCCACTCTCCAATCCATCGACCTTCCCATGGACTGCATGAACTGATGGTTCTGGATGATGAGACAATTGAGTGGCTGCTCAACACCTGCTGTGAGATCTAGTGCGGCCAAGCAGTGGATAAAAAGAATATGCTCAAACGATAAAGAAGAATTATGCTACTGAGTGGCCAAACCATATAGTTTTCCCTATTGAGCAGAAATATTTGTGATGCTCCATGACTAAAAACAAATCAATATTTTTCCTCTATCGAAAGCTCTAGGTTCACTGCAAGCTTTTGAGGAAAAAGTGATTGGGCTACTTTCATCTTTTTGTGATGATTCAAACTTGCACACATCTATATTCAAGTAACTAGGATTCTATTTGAATAAGATTGTAGGGTAGGACTTAACACTTTGGCGTCAGGCTGCTTTCGGGGATTTTCGGGAAAAAAACGCCTAAACGCACGTGGCTTTGCGCTGGAATATCTCCGCTCCTGTACGGGGGACAGACCTGGTTGAAAGATGCGGCAAGTCTTCTAGTCTGCACTTGAAAAAATTTTTTTGCTTGGGGGGCTGCGGGTTTTTTGTGAGTGACGTCATAAGTGGAGGACTTTTAGGCCACCTTGGCCCACTTTGCTAAGATGTAAGTTAGTAAAAATATTTGACTAATTAGCTAATTAGATAATTAATTAATTTGTTTATTTGAGATCATAACTTTTGAACCAGAAATGCTAGAAAGTCGATCAAAGGCTCAAAAGACTCAGACTCGAGTCTAGTTTCCAATGAAAACTTCAGCAAAACACTTTGGCCTAGCAGCTGGGCCCCAGGCCAGGCAACATGAGCCAAAATGACCTTAAAACTACTTCACTTATGACGTCAGTCACAAAAAGTCCGCAACCCCATAACCAAAAAATTTTTTTCGAGTGCGATCTACTAGACTGGCCGATCCATTTGAGCCCTTGAACAGCTCTCTAGCACAATGGGCGGAGGAGCTAGGGCATTGGTAAGGCAACCGAAAACTGCTGTTTTTTAGGTCGAAATCAAAGTACGAATATATCGTAGGCCGGCTCTCTAAGTGTTAAGATGCATTGTTACGTGAAATTGATAAAAAACTTTGCTGGTGATTTCGAACCACCCAACTTTGGGAAGACTAGTTACAACATTTTCCCTATTTACTTTCTTAATGTATATGCTAATCAAGTCACACTGACAAGAAAGATTACTATGAGAGCTACATTCCATCCAACAATCAAATGTTGTTGATAGTTTTGTAAAATTTACAAAACATTTTTGCTCTTCAACGTAATTCCAGTAATTGAAGATTTTTTTGTACTCCGAAGCACTTCTGAAATAAACTTTATAAACCATGTAATTAAATCATGATTCTGAATACATATTAAATAGCCTAATTATAGATGTTTGCCAAAATCAGGTTGAGATTCCTGTCACCTGATGCATTGCTGTACTTTTCAGACATTCAAGGCTTAATTCAACATAACACAATAAAACTTCACATTCAACAAGAAAAAACTTTATTTAGAGTAAAACCAATTCATTCCAGGTTTTAAGAAATTTTGTACTTTGCATTTAACTACATTTGGATGCATCATTATTTCCTTTCAAATTGAGTTATAATCCTTGCACTTTTGTATAATGCTCTTGAAACTGTATTTTTTAACTTACCAAGAACAAAATATTCAGCATACATGTGCATTTGGATTGAGAGCACCATGTCTTCTTAAATTTTTGTGGTCATTTGTTCATATATTTTCATTTCAGTGACCATGTAGCTGGCAGTACTTCTGATGTACATTATTTAGAACAACTGACATCACAGGTACAAAATTTAATGGTGGCACAGGTAGCATGAACATATTGTTATTGCTTTATTTCAAAACTGCCATAATACTTTCAAGTGATTATTGACTGATTTGTGAGTAACGCTGACATCTTTAAAATGTGATCTTCTCCACTGAAGACCACTTGAGGCGTTTTCAACAGCTGGATTTTTAGGCAGGCATTTTTTTACAAATTGACTATTCAAAGTTCCAGTCAGTCTTTTTTCTCGGTCTATTTTGAAAGCTTACCCTTATTCCTGTAATCTTTGTTTCTTAACACTTTGAGAGCCGCCTGGTTTCGGCAATTTTCGCAAAAAAAACAGCAGTTTTCGGTTGCTTTACCAACACCCTAGCTCCTCCGCCCATTGCACTAGAGAGCTGTTCAGCGGCTCAAACGGATCGGCCAGTCTAGTAGATTGCACTCAAAAAAAATTTTTTTGTTGAAAAATTTGTATCTGTTTAAATTACCTCTTTCTTATTAGCTTCAGAAATATTTTTAGATACTGCTTTCCATAGTTGTGTCATATGTTGACCAGCATGCAACTATTCTTAACTAAAACTTCTGTTCCTGTATTTGTCTTTGGTCATTTACAGGGCGACCTAAAAAAAAACAGAACCTATAAATCTTTGGATACAATTTTTTATTTTAATTATTCCTCTTTTCTTTTTCAGGTTGTAGTAGTAGACGTAGTGCATGAAATATTGCAACAATAGTTTTTCCCACAATTGTTGGGAAACAGAGTTTTTAATTATGATCATTATAAAAAAAGTTTCAAAGTAAGAAAGCAGTCAGGTGACCAAATTCGCAATACGTTGTAGAAGCAGTTTGGTGCAACTACTAAATTAAGCCAGAAATGAGCACTAGTGGAGCTTAAAATTGAGAATTAACTACATAGTAAGAGCACACCATACAATATGTTAGTTGCCAAATATGAAACGCAATATCTATGCCGTATTCTCTTACTTAGCAATAAACTGGATACATCTTTCCACTGGAGCATCACGGCTCTCTGTCTGAAGAACACATTCAACAAACTTTCGAAAAAGTTTAATGAACTCAGCTTTTTTTCCATGTCGTTCACACTGCAGAAAACCAAACACATTTAGTAAACCACTAGAGGAAATCAAGTCAAAGCCGCACCAACCATTTATCACATTAAAAAAACTGAAATTGCCAATCATATTCCACCTATTTCATGTGTACCACAAAACCTTTGATTGCCTCAAATCATTAGTCACTTAAAAAAATTAACACCAAGTACCATTACAGCAATATTATGAAGAAAAATTAACCAGCAAAAGCAACATACCAATAAGTAAATTTTCATACATAATTCAGAGCAACCTTTCTGCTTATTTAAGTCATTTTCTTCAGAAGTAACCTGTAGCTCATCCACCGTTGAAGGTGAAAAGAATTGTTTTCTGTTTCCCTTAGCACAATGAATGTAATGTTACAGTCTTTTCCCATGTGGTAATCGTAGGACAGTGCTTGCATTAGCTTAACTTTAGTGCAACATACACTTCCAAGTTGGAAAAAAATTACCTCTTTAAAGAAGAATCCCAAGTCTTCAGCTAATTTTGTGGAATTGTGCTGTCGCTCTTGACTTTTCTCAAACACAACACGCAACTTTTGTTGAACAGATCCAGAATCCATGCAGAAAAATGATCAAGAAAATTCATACATGAAACTTAGTAGCACTATCAACATACGCCAAAATAGCAGCATTAGCACAGAACAAATTCAGTGGTTGTGACTCAAAATAGATAAAAAGCTATTAAATTGCATTAGATAAAATGCATTGTGCAGATAATGCTTGCATGCAATTTAATATTTCTAAGACTACAAATCATTTACCATTGACTGTACATAAATATTTTGGTTGAGCTTTCACAGCACTACCACAAGGATTAGCAAAACTACTAATTTGGTTTTTTAAATTTCAAAAGGGTTATAGGGTCAGACAACCAGATATGAGGCGATTACATCACAAATATAATTGATTAGAATTACTTGCCGCATGCTCAATCATGATTACAAATAAATAAACCCATAATGTAATCAATTACATTGAAAGAATCATGATTACAATCACAATTACATTTGTCTTGAAACATCCTCAGAAAGAAAACAAAGCTCATTTGCATGGTTTGATGTGAGTACTTTTAGACAACACATGATATGAATGTAATAAATGAAATTACGTATCACTAAGGAGCAAGAACTGAAAAAAAAGAAAATCACATTAAATAGCATTGTCCCAATCTAACAACACTTTGCAAAAATCATCCCATCTCCAGATCATTCACTATCTGATTTCATTTGACATAGCCCAATTATCCCCTAACCAAACCCTTGTTTCTACTCAATTTGCAGATAATCGCATCCATCAGCGGATGGCACAAATGATGTAAGAAACACGAAAAGATTTTTGTTGAGAACAAAGGATGAGATGTCAAATCTATTTGTTTCCTGCATTTATTTAGCTACATTATGACAAAAATATATAAGAATGTATTACCGTATTTTTCAGACTAGAAAGCGCACTGGATTTTATTTTGGACAACAGAAGTTTTTCAAGCTATTTTGGCCAAATAACTGAAATGTGTCAGCAAAAAATAGCCTGCTTTAATCAAGTTAGACAGGCCTGAGCATGATCCTATCTACACTAGATGAGGGGTGTGTACTTTGGAATTTCTGCAGTTTTGGAAAAACTTAAATAACCTGTAACCATCATTATTCCCAGATCTTCTCTGGCCTAAAGTGATAACACCTAGTTATGGATTTCGTCTTTCGAGGGTAGACAGACTTTTTCAGCCATGCAGTTCAGGTATGAGAAACCAATAAACAGGTGGGGATATTTCTACACTCCGGCAACCTCTAAAGCAAGATGTAGCTTTAAATACTAGCCACATTTTTCTTTGGAACAATCAAACAAAGATATGTGACCTGCTGATGACTGGATAACTTCATGACTTCAGCTTACGGCACACTGTGAATAGATATTCGTCAGTGCAGATAGTGTTAACAGATGTATGAAGATGGAACCAGAGTGAAAAAAACAGCAGTAGACAGCAAATTAAAGGAAAAAAAACAGTAAAAAAAATGTTTGTCCCTGGCTGCGGTCTGAGGGAATGACGTGCCTGTCCCTAGCTGTGGTCAGAGGGTATGTTGCCAGTATATTGGCCTGTGTGTAAGTTTGAACTGATTTTGGCTGCTACCAGTATACTAACCAGTCTTGCTGCATGCTCATTAGCCTTTGTTTCAATGCATAGCTATACGAGAACACAAAAACAAAAGGAAGCAAGAAGGATATACAAATAATAACAAAATATAAGCGAAACAATAACACTATATGTAACAAAAGTGTCCACAACAAAAACAAAGAATCAATACAGAAAAAAACACAGGAGATGATGGACAAACAATGCATGAAGAGTTGAAGGATATACAAATGAATGAGCAAGTCATGCACATACTGAGAGAAGTGGCAATGGTTGTTATAGAGCAGAAAGCCATGCAACAACCGGACACTACAAATCAGAGCCACATAGCAAAGGCAACCAATTTTTTTTCAACACAGATCATGAAAAAGCAACACAGTTACCCATTGACCATTTATGGAGTACCACAGGCACAAGTATGTCCTACACAGCACAGACTATGCCCAAATGAAATTGAAGACGCATGAGTGGAAACAGATTATATAGTCCAATAAATGTTGGGTACATGCAGGTTTTTTTAAGGAAAATGTTAGGTAACCAGAACGGACATGTAGGGACCTGATTTCCCTGATTCTAAGGACTCAATGATGATTTTCTCTGATTCTAGGAACCCGATTTTCAATTCTAGGGACCCGATTCGGGTCCCTAAAACGCTTAAAAAACCTGGTACATGAAAAACAAAATAAGGTTAGTTGAGGAGGTAAATATGAGTACATGGGTCAAGGAACAATACCAAATAATTATAATTGCCATGACACATCCTGCCTATAACAGAAGCTGTGTCAGAGTCTTCACAGGGAATTAATTCTTCACAATTGAGCCTTACAAATTATTGACCTTGGGATTAGATTGAAGTCCATGTCTGTGATATCTTGGAGGTGAGCATCAGTCCATTTTCTTCGGAAGCCTCATAGTGCAGCAAGAATGCTCCTTAATAGTGAAAATCTGAGCTTTGTTTTGTTCTAATGTATGTCATGACAGATGCATAAGGCTCCCTACGTTTTTTAACTATTTCTTTGGCCAGTCTTTTGTTCACCTTGACACATTCTAGTGCCACCCCGCCACTTGTGTTGTGAAAACAAGGGTATCAAATGAGAACTTTTCAATGTCAATCACTGTTTGGTTGTATTTCTGGTGCCAAAATTTTTGAAAGCATGGAATGCCACTGTGGTAAGTTTGGCAGCGGCTCCAAGCCTTTGCTGCATTATGAATGCAGGCTGCTTCCCCAGATATTCATCCATCAACTCTTCTCAAAGGGTCATTGACCTGCACTGATCTCCCCTCTATCTTGGAGCCCATTGACTTGACAGGGGAGACTCTGAATCCTTGGTACAAGGGCAAAAGCCTCGTATGGGACATGACAGTTGTGCACACCTTTGCTCCCAGCCAATATGTAGCCAGCGCCACTAACCAGGCAGTGAAGCAACTGATGATGAGACCAAAAAATGCTGAAAACACAATGACCTCCTTGACAATTATTACTTTCAACCAGTTGCAGTTGAAACCACTGCTGTGTACGGTGAATTCACTGCTCCTTTGTTGAGCTGTCTTGCAGAGAAACTTGTTGATAAGTCAAGTGATCCCAGGGAGTGACCATGGCTCCACCTGCGCTTGTCCCTGCCTGTGGTCAGAGGGAATGCTGCCAGCATATTGGCCTGTGTGCATGTTTCATCTGAATTGAGCCATCCTCAGTATATTATCCAGTGTTGCTGCCCGCCACTTGCCCCTCTCTTCAATGAATAGCTATTGCCTCTTAACTGTTTGCATTTTCTGTAGGCTTTATTGTCTTCTGTATGTTTTGCGCTTTCTGTAAGTCCCCTTGTGCAGTATTTTTCCTTTCCCCTTTTTCGCTATCCTGACTACCGCATGGCCTATGATGAAAGCAGTGTTGTGACATATCTCACTTTGCTTGAAACTCCTAAGGAATTTTTTTTTTTTAATTATCCCCCTTTTCTTTTTCATGTTGTTGGTAGATCTGCAAAAGGGACTTATCAGAATAAGACTGTCTGTGAAGGAGGATGTGTGATCCTTCTCAAGGAATGTTTTTTCACAGCTATTCCAAAAGATCTCTTGCAAAAAATATCCAAACCTTGCATTGTCAGTTGTGTTGACTTTTCTTTTAAAATCGTTTTCAGTGATAGGCATAAGTGTGGATTCATAGGTGTTGCTTTCCAAATGTTTTGCATAGCTATTGGTTTCCAAATGTTCGTGATTTCTGTAAGTTTTATTGTCCCCTTGTACATTATTATTGCACTCTCCTCTTTAGCTATCTTGACTACCACATCACATGGCTTATGATGAAACCGTAGCATTGTGATATATTTCACTTCGCTTGAATCTCCTGAGACCTTGAATTTGAGGCAACTGCAGCCAATCACCCAATAACCGGCAGATTTTTTCTAGCCTAATCAGGACCAACCAAGAATGAATAATATGTTAAGAACAACTTTTAATCTTTCAGGATGTATATTAAACTATTGTGGACAGAAATATATTGTAATTATTCATCTTCACAATGACACCTAATATTTTCAGGTGGTGTCTAAACAACTGTATCTGGTTTTCGCTATTGAAATGAAGGACCGGGTTTTGTTTTGGTCATTATTCAGTCACAGACCAAAATGTTTTTGAAATGATCGAAAAAAATGTAGTCATTTCGGTCAGAATATCTAAAAATATAGAGTAATGAACATTGCTACGGCAGGTTTTAACACAACTGTGAGACAAATGACCGAAATGTCTCAGTGACCAAACTGTTTTAGAAAAAGTGACCAAAATGTCTCAGCGAAAAAAACAATGAAGGACTAAAACAACATACTCAGCTTTGAAAACCATATCCATTTTTGTGCCACATATAAGACTGAGTTTGAGATGTTCACACCACTGTAAACATGGTTAAGTGGGAAGCGTCTATTCCTGCTATGTAAGGGCAAAGGGGTGGTCAGTTTGAATCTCACCTCAGCGGTTACATTGGTTTTAATAGTACAGAAGATACTTTTATTATTCTGTCATAAGCTTGTATATTTTCACAATATTTTTGGGAGTGCTTTTGATGTGGACCTATTTTCTTAAAGATTTTCAAATACCACACACAGATTTAGGATTAGGGTTTTTTAGAATAAGGTTAGGTTTTAAACTTTAAGTTTACTTTTACTGTTGAAGGTTAGGGCTTAGGGTCAAGAAAAAATTAATCATCACTTTTATCTTTTTCTCTGAGAAGCAACTGACAAGTGACATGAAAGAATTGGTTAGATATTCCACTTGACACAGTGAAGGGAAACCCAGATACGGTTGTTTAGACACTACTATGTTTTCACATCTGTAAGTGTAGTGTGATGAGACCAAAACATTATGCTGTGGTATGAAGAGATTACAGTGCGAGTATGTAGCATACAGTAGTAAATTAAAAAAAGTATAAAATTCTACAATGCAGGCTTGAATGAATAAGCTCATTGCCATACTGAAAATTTTTCATCAGAGAAATCCAAAGCAATTTTGGGGTAAGTCTGCTTTAAGTTTACCCCCAAATTTCCTACCAACCATGGCTACAGGCCTGTACAGCATGCTGTATTTGCACTAGGCATGAATTTTCGTATCCCCAAGAAGATACACTGACCTTCGAATTTAGGTTAGTGTAGTCTATACACTGACCTTCGAATTTAGGTTAGTGTAGTCTATAATCAATAAATGCCAGGTTTTAAACACCTACTATGCCTGATCATCCTTATTTACTGTAGTTGATACTCACAGCCTTCCACAGTGTCTTATTCTTATCTATGTTCATGATGTGATAACCAAGACGGGTTCATTTTATTTAGGCTAATAGGCGTGTCTGTGTCTATTTTAGTGTTTGTGGTTATCATCTGTTGATAGCCTATATACACTACTAGCTATCAGAGATGATCGGATAGTGGATTTTTACTATCCGCTCCTATCCTGTTTTTGAAAAATGATATCCGTTTCCGATCCAAATCCTGATTTGGTTGAAATCATACTATCCATATCCGAAAACTATCCAAAAGTGTATTGTGTTGCACAACATACAGTTTTGTGCTGTGTGTATTTTGCCACACGAGGCAAAATAATTGCTGGAACTATTTTGCCTTTAGATCAGCGGTTCTCAAAGTTTTTTTCACATTCCTCCCTTACAAACCCAAACTCTACAATGTGCATACGGCAACGACCTAGCAATCATGCATGCTGATGGAGACTGGCAAACAGTGGAAGGGGTACAAAGAAAAGACATGGCAACTGTAGGTGAATACCTCCAGAGGCGCAAGTTAAGCTCAGTACTACAAAAGCAGTGTTGGCAGTCTTCACCTCAACAACAAGGAAGATAAACATGAGCTGAAAGTCAACCAAAACAACAAAACCCTCCCCTTTTGTTCCGATCCAACATACCTCAGAGGAATGTTGGACAGGACAGTCACGTACCGCTGATACCACAAGTCACTTCGTAAATAGTTGACATCATGTATTGCACTCTTGAGGCACCTGGCTGGGGTGCTGGAGCAACAACTTTGCGAACAACCACCTTACCCTGGTCCAATTAACAGCAAAGTACTGCGCTCCTGTCTGGTGCCGCAATGCTCACACCTGCCTCATTGACCTGCCATCAACGACGCCTTGCAAATTGTGACTGGATGCCTGCGTCCTACACCAGCGAACAATCTTCCTATCCTTGCAGGCATCCAACATGCTGAGCTTCGTCGCAAAGGAGCCACACTGTCTCTAGCACGCTGTGCCATGGAGCCTAGACACTTGCTCCACTCAGCACTCACGCCCATCAAGTGGGAATGCATGGCATCTCAAATCGAGACATACATCTTTACCTGCTGCTCAACAACTCATAAGTTCATCCATGGGTGTCAGAGGGATTTTTTCCAGGGGGGGCCAAAAGTGGTGAAATATGTTTTTACCCCTCAAAATTGAAAAAATAACGTTTTTTTGCCAATAATTTCAAAATCCAAGGGGGTAAGGCACCACCTGCCCTGCCCTTCAGACGTCCATGAGTTCATCTGACGACAAAAACAGAAGTGCGGTGGAATGCTGAAAAGTTGGAATGCACTAAGGGACTTCGTACTTTTATCCCCAAAACACCCTCCTGGAATGGCACTGCCAAGAACAGCGCGCAGTATCGTAGCCGGAATGAGGCCGGAGGCCATGGCAAACTTTTCAATTGTTTGGAAATAAACAAAAGGACCAACCGGAAAAACATCAGATAATTGACCCCTCTGAAAAAAATTCCTTAGACGCAACTGACAGCGTGGGTTCGACTCAATCACCTCCACACGGGTGCCGGACGTTTCTGCTCCTGTTTGCACAAATGGGGTATGGCTGCCTCTGCAGCTTGTGGGTGTGGCGCAGAAGACCAAACTGTTGACCATGTTGTCTTCCAATGTCCAATCCATCGACCTCCACATATATTGGACGGCCTGGCGGTTCCGGATGATGAAACAACCGATTGGCTGCCCTGATATCTAGTGTGGCCAAGCAGTGGACTGAACGAACTGACTAACGATGATGATAAAGCAGTTTGTACTTGTGTATTGTAGACATTCCAGTATAAAACAAACTCGCTGTGCAGTTATATTGTGTGCTGAATAAACTAATAGGAATAAAACATTTGTTTTTTTCCACTGCTTTTCCTCCCCAATTTCTCCCTGGAGCAAATTTCTTCCCAGGGATTCAAAATTCCTCTCTTAGTGAGCCAAGTGGCTCCCATTTGAGAACCACTGCTTTAGATGAACACGATTCGTTGAAGTAGTCACATGACAAGTTTGTAACGCATGTCCTGCTTAGTTGAACATGACATCTGTAACAGCTCAGTCCCTGCATGGATGATGGTTGTCATGGTTTCAGGGCTGGCAAGCAGTTAGCAGCTTTTTGTTTGCATTAAGTGATCTGTAGGTTAAACCATAACTCTAAACACTGAACCCTTCAACCTAAAACTTGACCCTTCACCTTGGCCATAAGCCCTGATCCTAAACCCTAATCATAAACTCTTAAATCCGAACCAATTGTCTCTGCATATTGTACTTGTCACATAACCAGGGTTGTAGTGGGGTGGGAACGCATGGGAACTACGTTCCCATGCATTTTTTTGATGTGGGAACGTGGTTCCCATGCCTTTTTTAGTAACATCACTTAGAGTTGAAGATGTGTAACAGTACTTGAGTTGAAGATGTGAGATCTAAACGATTACATTAAAACATGGCTGCGATGACAGATGAGCTAGCGACACACAGATTTGCACTGCTAGTCAAAAGTCTACAGTAAAACAGGAAGATCCAGTGCAAAAGTTCTTGTAGGCAAATGCTCACTTTATTCGAACTATTTAGTGTAGCCATCCTACTTATTTGGTGTGGGAACGGCGTTCCCAGGCCACTCTTTTAGCACTACATCCTTGCACATGACTACTTCTACCAATTGTGTTCAAATGAAGGCAAAATAGTCCCAACACAGGTTTTTGCCTCATGAAGCAGAAAACACACTACGTGAATGAATGCATTTTGCCACTTTGGGCCCTGTCATGCTTATAAACAGAAAGTTTGACATATCTTGCAAGCTTGACATGCCACGTAACCTATGTACTTTTCCGAGTCAATTGCATTAAAAAGCAAGCTGTAGTTTTTGCCACACAGTCCCATAGCCACAGGGGGGCTTCGATGGGCTTCGCCCCTCTGAAGTAAAGCTCCAAGCCCCACCCACAAATTTAAATATGAAGCACTATAAAACAGTGATGTTTGTTTAAATTTCAGAATATCATGCCACACTGCACAAATGTAAAGCCCCTTAGCCTAGGCTATTAGAAGACTTTCTGGTGACAGTTTTGTTGCTGCAACAAGCTTTTCATTAGCCATTTCTTCTTTGGTAACAATAGTTAGAGTTTAACACCATCAATGAGTTCACGTTCATCATTTCATTTATTAATCCTGCTCATTGTTGCACTTTAACCAAACCTAACAACATAGCAATGTTAGTCTACACACCAGAACAGCATTCAAAACAATACACTCTAACACTGGCTTAAAATATGTCATTTATATTGAAATGACTAACTAAAAATTCAGTCTAACAAGTCAATGTCACAAAACAACAATTTTGCACATCATCTTTAAGAAAGAAAAAAGGCTATCTGGCCTGGTATCATCCAACAACCAGTCAATGCAGGTCATGCAGAATAGGCGTGAAGACTGCAAGGCCTGGTACAGACTACAACCCACATTAAAAGAGCTAGAGTGCTCTAGCTAGTCTAGACTACACATCACATTTGGCCTATGCTAGCTACTCTAGCGTTAGTCCAGGTAGTCGAACGCAGCAAACAATGTCTTTAATGTATACTGAAAGAGCCCTATTTTGCCACATCAGGAATAGATTCATGCACACACTTCTCCACAATTTGTATGTATAAACATTGTTTTCTGCCCTTGTTACTTGTTTCTCTAATGAAATGTTGTGTTAACATGTATTGCTATCTGCCTCATAACCCTTATTGCTGCTCGCTTCCTTTATTTGTGTTTGCTTCACCTGCTCATCTGAACATGTATAAACTCTTCACCCATTGCTTGCCCACCATCATCTGTGTTATGTTGATGTCTTGTGTTTTTTTATCTTATTTTCGTTCTGTACTTGTTACTGTTTTTCTTGTTTTTTTTTGCCTCTTGTTATAAGTATGAGTCACTTTACTTTTGGCTTATTGTTGTATTTTTTATGTTGCTGTGTAATGACTTTTTTATAGATTCACACTGATAAACTTGACATATCCAATTAGCAGATTAGAGGGGAATGGGATTACACTACAATATATAGAGATTACACCACAGACAGACTCCGAGTCATGGCACAGAAGGCTGAAAGATGCTTCTGAAGATAATAAATGAATGATTGTGCAATGTGGAACTATTTCCAAAAGTCTGAATCCTTGAAATATCAATTAAAGCATTTCAGATATCCGGATCCGTATCCAATCCAGTTCCCGTTTGAAGACAGTTTTTGGATATCCGTATCTCAATCTGGTTGTAAACTTACTATCCTGCCAGATATCCAGCCAGCAAACCAGATAGTGATCATCTCTGCTAGCTATATGCACTAGAGTCAACAAAAAACCGGCAGAAAAACTAGCTGAAAACCACAGGGAGCCATGATATGCAATGCATCTGTCCTGACATACATACATAAAAAGGAAAAAGCTCAGATTTGCCCTATTGAGGAGAACTCTTGCTGCAATGCAAGGATTTCGAGGCAAACGAAGCGATGTCCTCCAGGACCTCACAGACATTGACTTCAGTTGATATGCAATTGCAAGCATGACAATTTAATGATTGATTGACTTCAATTTAATTCCTAGGCCCACAAATGACAATCATGTAAAGATGAGGTGTGGTGTCAATGACATGACACTAATTATATTTGTTAAATAAGTTGGCTAGTTCACATAACATATATCGTGACATTTCTTTGTGAAACTACAACTTTTTTTCTTTTCTACTGCTGTAGAACTCTCTCATTTAATAAACATATTTTGTTTTTCATACTATTACTACTAGCTATAGGCTTCTGACGACTCGACTGTAGCTTGCTTTGTCAACATTGCATTACAATTTCTCACCCACTGCGGTAAATACAAATAGGTACGGGACATTCTAAACAAAATCGAAATTCATTCACTCACTGCTAATTTGAACCACCACTCTCGTCTCAATGAAGTCCTTTTACAACTTCAAAATTTCCCGCTTTTGCAGACTGCCTTCCTGTCCCTATATTTCCATTTTCCAGCTACATGATCCTGAGTGTGGCCGATCAAGCGGAGAATATTTACGCTTGCTAAATGTGATCCGAAATTTTCGTTAAAAACTTCATAGTCTCCTAATAAATTTTTTAATGATAAAACTAGGCCAATACAAAAGCTACATCTCAATTCACTGAATCGCAGTAGCGCAGCTACCCACTGGATGTGACTGTTATGTCCAAGCGTACCAGGATGGGTGGGGCGAAAAAGTCTAGCCTCCTACAGTAGAAACTGCTTGATAAATTCAGTCTGTTATTAAATTCAAAAAAGGTTGGGACGGAGATGGATTTATAAAGTTGCTTTTGGTATGGCTGTTTTTCTATAGAATGCCGCTCATTGTGTGACATCAAAAGAAAATGAAACTCATTTTTGACAGAATGCATTCTACAAAAGAGCTTGAAGTCTGACAACACATAGCACTGTTGGAGTCTCGAGATTTGGTCTCGGGATCTATTTTTGTGAGTTTCGGACTAGGTCACAAAGGTTTCAGGTCTCGTCTCCGTCTCGAAGACTTCTGGTCTCAGTCACAAGCCTACTGGTTCGAGACCTTGATTACTACAAAGATATGACTTAGAAAAACTTTGCAATTCACGTGTTCTTTGTTTGCTGCATCTGCAGGTAAAAAACAATCAAAGTAGGTATGGGAAAATGCCAGAAATTCGAAAAAATTTCAACTTCGATATGATGATTACATGTTTTGACGATTTAAAAAATGTTCGGCATAATCCACAGATTTTCAAGTCCCGAGCCTCGGTCTCGAGTTTTTTGATGGAGTCTCGGTCTCCAAGTTTATGATCTCGACTACATCTCTGCATTTTGGCATTTGTTGAAATTTTTCTCCAACAATTAGAAACAGTGATGGAGTCTCGAGACCCATTTTGCGAGTCTCGGTCTCGAAGGTTTCAGGTCTCTTCTCGGTCTCGAAGGTGCAAGTCTTGGTCACAAGCCTATTGCCTTGAGACCAGTGATGGAGTCTCGAGTAATGTCATAATACTCCTACATTTGGTCAGTGGAGTCTTCCAATGGACTTCTGTTAAACATTTATGAAGTAATTGGGTTAAGCAAACATTAGTCATTGGGTCAAAACAGCTGGAAAACGACAGAAAAACTAAATTCTATTATCTTCTTTCTAGAATCGTAATCGCTTTACAATTTGTAGAGGGGCAGGGGCGGAGCTAGGGGGTGCCAGGGGGGGCCACTGCCCCCAAAAATTTTGCCTTGTCCCCCCAGTGCCCACCCCAAAATATTCCGGGTGACGTCATGCCACTGCATTGAAATTATTTAAAGCTATTAGATTGCAAAATTTATGAAAAACAACTTTTTTGATAAAGGT
>JGI24158J21664_10005409_pt1 | contig 16696 bp, 8 predicted proteins | sample Ectturendosymbi3_FD_21664 | JGI IMG/M metagenome (IMG submission 21664)
AAATCTTACAGGCGAAATGTTGACACTTGAAAACAAGTAAAGAAAAACACACGAACTGTTACTAGTTACAACGACATTACTAAAAATATTTTTTTGATGCTAAAAGGCTGACCTTACAAGAGCCTCATAAACCTAAGTTGTTGGACATAGCTGCACTAAATCTAGTGTTTTTGTATTTCATCTAGCATTCTAGATGTTTTTCATAGCTACCTGCTGTTTTTATGAGTGCTTTTTCTAGCGAGCTGAATAATGCAATTAATTACACAACAATTAATAAATTAATTACAATTATTAAATTGATTACAAATTGTTGAAGTTGTTGTATAAAAAATTGCACAATTTATATTTCTTCACGATTTGCATGTATAAATATTGTTTTCTGCCCTTGTTACATATTTTTGTAATGAACTGCTTGGTGTTTAAATGCAGTGCTATCGGCCTCATAACCCTTATTGCTGCTCGCTTCCTAGTTCCTTCACCTGTGTGCTTGCTTCACCTGCTCATCTGTACATCTACATGCTTCAACTGTTCACCCATTGCTTGCTCACCATCATCTGTGTATTTTGATGTCTTTTGTGTTTCTGTCTTTTTTGTTATTTTGTGTTTTTTTCTAAGTATTACACAACAATTTTGTGTAATTGTAACTGTAATTGAGACTTCTTGATTTTCTTTGTGTAATTGTAATTTGCTAAAAATTCTACCTGATGACTTTTTTAATTGCACAAGAACATATGATGTCATCTGTTTTCGGTTAAACCACTATGAATTACGTCACACTGTAGTCATCTGTTAAAAGTTTCAGTGGACTGTGTAAACAAACACAGACAATCATTGCTGCTAGTGCTATCCTCGTTGGGGCTTACCTTTTCATTTAGTATATCTCTAACTAGCCTACTGCACTCTTGTGCATTACTGTCACATTACAAGTGGCAGTCAAATAAGGTTTCAAATATGATGATCCACAGGCGGCTCTGTTGCCACTACCTTCCTAGGCTTAGGATTAAGCCAAAGAAAGTAAACCCAGACAGTCTCACAGTGTAACGCATGCTACAGCGTGTTAGTGAACACTAGCCAGTAAGTCAGACAGTACTAACTACCAGTGAAGTGAGTACTTGGCACGTAAATAAAAGTGAATGTGAATTAAGTTGATATGTTTGATTGATGCATGAAGCTGATTTCTTGTTCATATATTTTTGGCATCATCCTCTCATTCAATCAACAGGCCATAATGTCAGAAATCAAACTCTTTCAGTGTTACAAATTGTGCAAGATGATTAATTTGTTTTTATTTACGTGTTTTTTTAGACACAAAAGGTCAGTATCATACTTAATTAAAACAGGACAAGAACAGCATAGGTGTTAATTAGCACACGTAATCAATACTGGAGAAGAACGAACACTGAAACAAGGTGCCAATGTAGGGACTGGGTTTGTAGGTTATTGTAGAGATCCCTACTAGTTGAGAGGTCAACCTAGTTGTTGCAGTAGCACAGGTCGGTCTCCCAACTAAGCAACCTGACATCTTGTTGAAGTTGCCAAGACAAATTAAAAGGCTCTCACCACTTTGTCCGCCTGATAACTTTCGATTATATTTAGATATACAACAAAAACTCCAATACACTTGAGCGTGAAGTCAGAAAACATAATGTAGTGGTTCGATGTAGAAGCAGAATTAGAATGACAATGAACAAAATGTTGGGTGTTCAAATGCGCCACAGGAAACAGCGACCGACTGCAGTTACGTAGGTTTGCAGGCTATCGTGTCGACGGTCGACTGTTCGCAAACACTATGGCATGTTGAACGTAGTTGAGGGATGCATCTATGGCTGCTGTGTGAGCGCTCGTTGGTTCAGTGTTCACCATTGCTGTTTTTGCTTTCTTACATGGAAGTGCTTTTTACGTACTTCTTTTTTTCTATAACTTTTTGGTTTATGGTTTGTTTGGGTTTAGGTTTACTGTTTTGCTTTAGGGTTTATGGTTTGGCTTTAGGGAGTAGCTTTTGGGTTTAGGGTTTTACGTCATCTGACAAGGTCGACATGCTTATCCAAGCGTATTGTCCTTGTCACCAGGCCATTTTTGAAAGCAAAATAACTCTACCATTAAAATATTAATTGAATTTAAGTATAAAATGTAAAATAGCATGGGAATATTTAATTAATTAGTAATTATTAGTGAACATATTCAACACTCAATTTTTGTGATAACTTAGTTCAATCAATGATACAATAAAGGCTACTAAGTAATATAGGTATGATTACTTGTTGTTTAAACTACCTGCACTCAACTAGAACAAACTGCTTTGCCACCAATGCCTTGTAAGCCTAAGTAATATAAGCACACTGCATGTAAAAATACATTGTATAGCAATGGTTTCATTTTTACTGTCAAGTTTTTGCTTTTTAATAGTGCAATTAATTATGTTGGAAAAGTGTATAACATAGCATGTGTTCAATTATGTATACTATTAAAAATTGTAAACTGTTTCATTTACCATCTCCAAAGCAAGTTTCAAAATCAGTAAAAGAGTATGTCTATGTGCATTGTATTTCAAATCATGCTCTGTGACAATGAATTGCACTGTGTATAAGTCAGAACTGAACACTACAGTTCAGGTTATTCATAGGTCTGTGAACAGTAATCTTAACTGAGTAACAAAATCATTTAACAAAAAAGAAAAAATAATTGGGAACAATAAGAAAATGAAGTTTCATTTCAGGTTAAAAAATTGATGTGTCTTATTTATTCAGGTGCTTTGTCATGAGTGAAGGTAACCAGATATTTACTCTGATATTTTGCTTGAAAATTGTTTTTTTAATTGTAGTAAAGTAAATTCATGTTGCTTTTAAATGATCATTTTTTATGCAGGCTAAGTTTTTATATTGTATCTTAATACTCCAATGTCGTCATGTTATGCTCTGTAGAATTCTCTGTAAAAATTGGAAAATGCTTAGGTAATGTTTTTTGGACCAAGCTTTAATGATTCCGATTTATTGAGATTTAGAAATGTACTGTATAAACACGATATGGTTTAATGATGTTTGACCATTAACCTCAAATTTGAGTCATTTTCTGAATTATAAAATCTTGATATTTGCAGTTAAACTAATGTATATTTGTAATTGTCTATTGAAGTTTAGAAATTAAACTCTAATTCCTTGTGTGAACAAAAACTTTGCATGGAATTAGTTACAGTAATGTAGACTGCATTTGTGGTTCATAAACCATAACATTCTCAGGATTTTTGTGCAAAATCAGCAAGGATTGAAATGATCCATTAATAATAGTTTTGAATAGAGATCGACCGATATAGCTTTTTTGCAGCCTATACCGATATATCAGTCACTCATGGACCGAGAACGGATATTTCCAAAATTTTCAAATCTTGTTTACTGCTTGATTATCAAAAGTATAATGCATTCAATGCCTTACCTTTGTTTCAAAAACTACAAAAATCAGGATTTATGGTGTAAAATTTTTCAACTTGCAGCAATTTCAATATTTTGCTATGATTTTTAATTAATCTGATTAATGATGATGATTGTGTTTCGGTTACAATAGCCAGCACGTGCTTCATGGTTCATCTTGTCTGATTGTTTATGAAAACACACCTGCTAGCATTGCTGCAAGATAACTGTCTTGACTTGGTTTGTTGTTCTTTTTTGCACAAGTTGTCTGGATGCATGAGGAATATAAAAGTGTTTTGTCAACACCTACTGAGGCCGATAAAATCGGTCATTTTGGCCGATCCCGATATATCGGTGAAACCCTAATATCAGCCTATTCTCAGTCTATCTCTAGTTTTAATGCTTGCAAATAGCCCAAAATGCTTCCACACAAATTACACTTTTGTTTCCATACACTTTTTTCTGATGCAAAGCAGGTTAAGGCTAAACTGATTTGTGAATTTTTAACAACAAAAGTGACACATATTCAAGTTATTTATATCCACCAGGGGAAGGAGAATTCATTGCACTGACCGGCAATGTGGAAGCATTAGGAGGATGGAATCACAAAAATGCATCTGTTTTAAGTTCAGTGTAAGTAAAAATGATTAGTTGTACTGTTAATAGGGGTTCTACTATTTGATAAGTACTGGTAGGAATTCTTATCTCAACTGATGCTAACTGTCTATGACATATAGCTCAGAATGGAAGTTTCTTTGGCCAAATAAAGAGTTCCTTTGCTTTGTTGTGTTTGTAGACAAGGAAAGTGGACTGGCTGCTTTCATTTGCCTCAAGTTTCTACTGTCCAATACAGATATTTCATTGGAGCTTACAATCAATATAAGGTGGAGTTTTGATCTTTTATTTGCCACAGAAAACAACACAATGTAATCATGCCTTTGTTTGCAACTGAATTAGCTGGAATGCATAGAGTGACGAAAATTTGAATAATGTCTCTTGTTTTATTTTAATTAAGGATCAATATTTACAGAAATCATTTATATGCAGGTAGTGCTGAAAAGCAGCTATAACAAAAAGATATCTATGCGGTGTGAGACGTCCATTCATCAAAAGATTTTTTAAACTGGTGTGAGTTTTGAAAAGGCATTTTGTTAAGCCTAGTCAGGACTTTTGTTCAGCACATTTACCATTGACTATCTGGCAAACCAATAAATATATGCAGCTTTTGTTCATGTTTGAATAGCTTCCTTTTGCCAAAGAAGATTACCATTACATGCCTCTGGAATGAAATGTAATTCACTGCCAGTTCGCATACAGCAAGGAATTTCTAAAACACTTTTATGCAATTAAATGCATGATTAGTTTAAACTTTATAGGAGCTGCAAGTTATCACATGGGAATCGCATGTTTTGGAAAATGGCAGATCATTCACTACTCCTGATGTGGACCACCTTGCATTGTCAGAAGATGTGTTTGGTATTGTCAATAAGCAGGTGGTATGTTACCTGTGTGTTGCTTTATGCTTTATAGAAGGACTGTGTGAGCTCTGATAAGGACCTATGGCTTATGATTTTTAGAAATTAGAAAATGGTTGGCTGACCAGGAACACTGAAGTAAGAATCAGCATTTCGTCTCTTGAAAAGCTGCCATTTTTAACCATATTAAAAGACAGCAAAAGGTAAGTGGTAAAGAAGCGTGCAAAAATGCAAATTTTGAGTTTTTTGACCTCTGAAATTCAATTGTTGTAGTGGAATTCTGGCATGTTCTATGGTCAAAGCATGTACACTTTTGTTTAATTACCTGGTTCATGAAGGTAAAAACCTTTTGATGTATTTTCCTGGTTTTTCTCTGTTGTAATGCCAGCAGAATGGTTGATGGAAGCAAATTTGATCAAAGTGATAAAAAATGTGTCAAGACAGAGGGAAAGTGTACATTGTCAAGACCTTGTAAGTTTATTTAGCAGTGTATCAACATCACACCGATTTGGTTAATGATTATGTCACAATCTATGCTTTCTCCTGCGGGTTCTGAAACTTGTTTATGTTCCTATAAAAGTTCACACTCCTGGCAGTTGCGTAGCCTTGAGTCATGCTTACATTAGTAATCTAGATACGTGGCACTGCTTGAAGCTGCTTTCATTTCATTCCCGAGATGTCAGGCAATTTGTAATTCTGCCTTTTCATTGCTTAATACGCCTTCCGTAGCTTCCTTCCATTTCGTGAACTGAAATCTAGCTTGGTAAAACTCGAACCGTAGGATTTTATTTTGAATTTATTTTTACATAATGCCGTCTTTCACAGCACCAATCTGACAAGCTTGTCCGTAAAACCAGTCGTCTGCCCAAAGCCCTTTTCGATGAAAATGAAAGTTATTCAACCATGCAGTCACACAGAAATTACAGGTCGGTTGCCTTGGTTACTTGAGAAGTAGCTTGTATGCTAATCAGTGATCAACAAAATACGGAAATATCGCATTCTGCTTACATTTGCTTGTGTTGATATTTACTTGTGCAATTCATCTTTTTTATGCCGCACTATCAGTGTCACCTGTATCGTCTGCTCGCAGATGTCCCCGAACACGGAATAAAAGTACCTGGAAACGAAGAAACGCATATTTGCTGTGTTGTCGAAACTTCCTCGTTGGATTGCACCCAGATCGCTATCGAAGTGAGACTGAACATAGTGCTTGAATCTGTTTATTTTTCTAGACTTAATGAGCATTTTGCCTTACAGATATTGAAATGATTGTCAATATCGTGCGATAGGCTGCGTTCGAAGTTTCACAATTACTCTTTTTTCTGATATAATTTTTGCGACTTGATCTTTGTTGTTTGTCACTGTGGTGCTAAACGTGATCGCTGCTGCAAGCTTGAAATGACTTGGTTGTCTTGTCCAGGTGCCATTTGCAAAAATGCTGTCTGCTGTTTAGGTCTATAACAGCGACGAGCGAGGAGCCAGTTTTTTGGGGCGTGCCATCGTATGTGGTCATCTTTTGCCGCACTCGAAAGGAATTCTTCGTAGCCCTTTGCTGGACAGGAATGACGTTGTCATTGGCTCCATCAGACGTAAGTCACTGGACGGTGTGTTTTATGTCGCGTTTAGAATTTACTAGTCATTTTTTTGTTTTTAAGTGTCCTATCTCATAATCAAGCCGACTCCAGATTTGAACTTGACAATGAAGACGTGTTTTATCAGGCATTGGGAGCGGAAACCGACAGTATTTGTTGGACACAGAGGCTGTGGAAACTCTTTCAGCAGTCAGAGGTGCGTTTTGTTTTTAGTGGCGTGCATCGGCGTCGGAAGGACTTTTTCCAGGGCAGGGCCCATGGTGGGTTTTTCCTGAGGGGGGGCGAAAAGAGAGGTTGACTCGTATTAAGCCGGACAATTACGTCACCAGCTGGGCAAAGAGCAACCTTTTACGTTCATACGACTTCCGCACATTTTTGTCTATCTCGTTTTCACGTTTCGTTCTATTGCGGCGTGATTTCGTTGGAAAACTTGACATGCACAGTAATCCATGCATGCGTCTTGTTTCGACAAAATGTGGAGTTCATTTTTGAAACAGAAATTTATGTTAAATTCAGGTGCTGCTAAAAAAAACGATGTAAAGAGACAAGAAATTGCTCCAAAAATTGCGGTTAAAACAGAAAATTTACGCTTTCTGCCTGCAAAAAATTTGAAGCATACAAGTAGTTACTGCAACAGTGCCTTGTGGTGTACCTCACCACTTGTTGCTAAATCAATCACACTCCGTCGTGCACAGTGGAGCAGCCAGGATTTTGTTAAGGGAGAATGAACTTAAGAAGCAAATGCCTAAAAAAGGAAGGAGTATTGCTTGTTATTAGAATAGCCAAAGAAGTGCACTTCGTGCATGAACATTAAACAATTGTCTGTACTCCCCACGAAAACGATGGCGATACTTCCCACTGAGCTGTCATCACGTTTCTTGCGTATGCTTCCACAGTAATAGGCTAAGGCATGTCAAAATTAACTGAAAACATGCGCCACCGCGATCTGCTAAGACGTTTGTGTGATAAGTTGCGGAGTACGCGCAAAGTAAGAATTGTCAAAATGCTCTAAGCAGCCATGGCCCTTCATTTCAACAAAAAAAAGCTCGAACAAAACCGTGATCGTACTTCAGCTGACAAACCTCGCATGCGGTGAGCAAAAGCGCTACAAAAGTCACATTTTTGAAAACACAAACTGCAAACAAACGGAGCCGCACTTTTAGTTGAAACAGTTTTGAAAACGATTTTCACAAGCCCTGCACAACCATCTGTGCATGGATGTCCACCTCACAGTGCTTACAAATGATGACAAACAATGCCTGCAGCCTCCGCGAACCACAGTTAAGAATTCGACAACCATCCAGTATGTTTCTTCTTTAGCTGCAAAATCAGTATCAGCGTAATTAGACATCATAAGTCCGACCGACCTGTTTCAGTTGCAACAAAGTCTTTAAGAATGTCTTCCTTCATGATTGGGTGTTTTTACGCACTGACATAGGAGCCGGGCCAGTGAAGCGGTCATTCGTGGTTATTCTTTGTCTTCAAGCGCTGCAGTGTCCTGAAACTTCATTCAGCAGTAGCTGTTGAAACAGGAAATGTGGCCAGTATTTGAAGGAGATTCTTAGCATTAGGCAAAATTTCCTGGTTACATTCCAAAAGTGCTTCAGCCGCGTTTGACGGCTTCCCATCTTCTTCGTTGACATCTGTCTTTCTACGCAGTGAGTTCCTCACAGATTTGTAAGTTTACTTTTACGACGAGATGTCGATGTTTCCGTTTTGGACTAACTTTCGCAGAATTGCTGCTCGCTGCACAGACCGCGAAACTAGAACACAAATGCTTGCAACAATATCCATTGCATTTCGAATCGAAGGCAGTTGCGTTGCGCCAGAAAACACTGAATTAAGCACATGGCGGTGTAGTATATTACTAAGGGATGCAGAATGCGCAGTCTCACCTGCACACTTCATGTTGCTGGTTCTATCGTATCCTTACCCACGGAAAAAGATCAAGTCCAAGTTGTGACAACGTTGTTAATGTGCAGTCCGCTAGAGCTTCCCCAGTGGTTGAAGTAAGTAGCATGAAACAAAGAAATCCTGTATGAGTGTTGTTTCTTGACAAAGCGAAGAAATAAGCTGAGTTGCCCAACCTGACCGTTACCACATATATCGGCCAGTAACACAGAAAAGTACTTCATGCGTGCCACATCGTTTACAATTTGCTTTTAAATTTGCTTGGCAAACAAGTTGATTATCATGTTTGCCAATACCAGCAGCTGATGTACGCACCATTACGCGGAGCATTCTTAAACGAGTCAATTGTAGCTTTCTTAACAGCACCTAACTGAGCGCAGTCTTAATGCAGCTAAAAAACGTCATTGTGATTGGGTTCGCTACTGAGAAGCGACCGCGATCTCTATGACAAGATAGAGTGTGGCTCAGTCAAACTTACTTGAACTAAATCTGTAATTTTTTTCCGCATTCGGAAAGCGTATTTCACCTCCACGTTTCCTTCGCTATTGCGACGTGTAAGAAATGCATCAAACTTATCTGTGCAAAGCTGTTGGTACCTGGTTTTTTTCGGTCATGGACCGAAATGTTTTTGAAATGACCGAAAAAAATTTGGCCATTTCGGTCAGAATGTCTGAAAATATAGGCTAATGAACATTTTTACTGCGAGTTCTGATACAACTGTGAGACAAATGACCGAAGTGTCTCAGCAAAACAAAATGACCGAAATTTCTCAACGAAAAAAAAGCGTTTGGTGCTCCTCGTTTTTGCACATTTTCCAATGCATGCGCACCGCGCCACCAGACCAAGGGCTTGGCGCTGCGACTGATAAAATCAGCCTCGAACGAAAAAGCACCATTTGCAAAGTGCCCATTAATGGATAGGCTGACCATTTGAACTCCTCATGCCAACGCATTTGGGAACGTCACTTGTGGAGCCCATGTGCACTACCCAAAAATCGTACGAAGATGAAGGAGTCCAGCTATTGAGAAATAAAGTTTTCAGGTCGCCTTCGCGCGTAGAACGTCCCACAAAGCTCACAATATCATCATTCGTAGTCTTAATCATTCGCTGGGAATTCGCCGAAGCACTGTCGCTACCAGCTACGCCAGATGCTCATTACTGCTCTTCTACCGGCGTGCAAGTAATGTTCTGGTAGTGGTCAATGAAAACTTTTCGAGGCAACTCAACCTGATCTGTTTCATCCCAGGAGGATAACCTGTTGATTTAACCACAAACGTTTCCAATATGCGCTCACAACGTTTCGCAAACTAAAATGCGGCAAGGAACTGTTTATCAGGTTAAGGACTGGGTTGCTCCAGCACTTAACGGTCACTCACATTTCGCATTGCCTGTCCTGAGCGTGAGCACATCTGCGAGGCACTAAGCTTTGTGTCGTTTCAAGTTACGGCAACAGATCGCGGTGCACCGAGTTGTTGATGCTGGTGCGACCGCGCAGGAACGAAGAAAGCTGCTTGGTTGTTTCGCAAACCTCGAATGTTTATAACTGCTTGATGTGATAACAAGTGCATTGCCTGATTGTACTATCGCCGAGCGTTTTGTAATGCACCCGATCCCAAACTAAACGTTAGTGAAAAACTTACCAAATAGAAAAAACAAACACCAGTATTTCTGTTTGGCAAGTTGCTGAGGGAGGCTTTAACCGGTACAAAAAATCTTTTAGACTCGCCGATATTCGGGAAAACTCGATCGCGTCTTTCTGCAAGGCAGCCGAGTGCGTGAGTGATGCTGTGTTTGTTTGAAATCTTTATCAAGCACGTTGTATTCAAAAGGTGTTTTTCTCGTTTTTGCCCCGGTGTTTCAGGGCGCCTACTGTGTGGAATTCGACGTCCATCTGTCAAAAGACAAGGTCCCGATCGTTTACCACGACTTGACGACTTGTCTCGCAGTGGCTGAGGTAAACGACAAAAGGACGTTTACGTTGTCTGCGCACCTTCGCCTCGATTTCGAAAAATCTTTCAAGCTCGAAAAACCTTATATTTGCGCTGTTGCATTTTAAACAAGAATCATCCATTTTTCGTGCTTGACCCGTCTACTGTATTAACAAGTTAGTGCAGTGGTTCTCAACTTTACCACACCTCCCTCAAGTAGTTGTCGTTTGTTTCAAGCCCACCCAACTTTAAATAAGCAAATCGGACGGAACACTTTTCCGTTCAAAAACTTCAACGTTTTAGAGCGCGTAATGACTCTCTCCTCCCCCCTGAAAATTTATTGACGCCCCCCTGGGGGGGCGTGCCCTCCGGTTGAGAACCACTGAGCTAGTGGCTTCGCTTCGACTTAGTAATAAGTGCTGCTTTGTCGAAAGCCGATGTTGCGGCCACTACTGCACTTGCGGTGAGGTGTTGAGACTGCGGTGAGGTGTTGAGAGCTTCGCCAGCAGCTTGTTCGTCCTCGTAGTCGCGGGAGTGACGTACTTGCGCGCGATATCGCAGTCGCGGAAGTGACGCACTACCGACGTTCGCCGTTGATCCTTTCCCGGATGAGCGGTGCAGCGAGCTGAGCACTTGCCGCTGAAGCTAGCAGCATGGGTTCGATTCCTGGTTGGTTCAAGCCGAAGATTTAACAAACATACTTGCGACTGCATTCTACTGTATCGCCACGTGCTCGGCGATACAATAGAAGGGTGGAAAGAAACAGTTCACGCGCGGTGCCACCATCGGCCCGCCACCAGTGCAACATTCACGAGGAAGTAGCCTCATGGGCCCGGCGCAAGTAAGCGGAGATGGGCGCCATCAGGCCTGTCGTGACCTCCAAAAGTAAGCGGAGATGGGCGCCATCAGGCCTGTCGTGACTTCCAAACAGAGTATACAGAGCGGGTACAATGAAATTTTCTTTTTCCACTCTTAAACCGATGTGAAAACATCCCATTGTAGTTATGTACAAGGGGCATCGTTTCGAAATTTATTTTTTCGTGTGTGCATTGGACTGAAACCTCTATCACAATCNCCATTTGAATATAAAATAGACCGGAGTTGTTCCANAAAAGAAAACTTGTCCGGTTCAAAAGTACTTTACGGCAGCGGTTGAAACGGATCCACGAAAGTTACTGCGCCGCTTCTGACAACTGCTCTGGAGCGTTTTGATATTTAAACGACTTGGAGGGTACAGCGCCCTATTCGTGTCAGCGCCTTGATAGTGGGTGGGGTTAGCATTTCGAACGTTGCCTTGTTCTTTGCGTTTCTTGAAAAGTAAAATTTAAGACGATTTTCCAGAATTCCACGCCGAACAAGACCCTGCTGTACGAGGTGCCTGTTTGTAAGCTTACACTGGAAGAGCTCCGGTCATTTTCGACCGAACACCGCAGCAGAAAGAAATCGTCGAGGCCGCTGGGTAATCTACTGTGCATACAGCTACAAAGTGAAGTGTTGCAACTTCCGCTGAGCGTTCTCGCAAAAATTAACTATTTGAAATTCATGAAGCGAATGCCAACTGCGGTAATACGAAATAATGTTTTCCGCACGTTCTGAAGCGTTCTCTTTTTCAAATGTTTCTAAAATTGTTTTCCTAGTAGGTTTTTGAGTGATCAATTCTAGTATACTGAGTTTTTACTTGCGTGCAAATGAACCATGCATCAGACCTCTGTCGAACCCCTAAAGCTGACTTACTGACCCCCTGGGGTTCGATTCAAAGCAGGTTAAGAACCACCGGTCTGATCGTAACAAAACACCAAAGCTCTGTTAACCTTTGACTTTGCAGCGGTAACCTTTGACTTTGCAGCGGTAACCTTTGACTTTGCAGCGGTAACCTTTGACTTTGCAGCGGCATCGAGAGTATCTCAAGCTCCCGTCTGAGTTCCCACTTAGCTCAGACAGCGTGGTCCAATTACAGGCCCGCGGGCCACATGTGAGATTTTCCAAGGCCTGCGAACTTTTTCAGCATTGATTGTTGTGTGTATGTTACAGCAGGCAATTTAAATTGGAACAAGCATAACGTATGTTAATAATAATGTACAGTGTTGAAATCGTTAGATTAGACTGTAGACAGCTTCTGCAAATTTGTCCGCAAAGATAGATTTCCCAAACTGAAAGATTTCGCGCTGAAGATGCGCTCGACATTTGAAAGCACGTACGCGTGTCAAATTACGTTTTCTACCATGAAGCAAGTCAAATTTGAAAACAGAAATCGAACGGCAGACGAAACACTGGGCATAGTGTCAGAGAAACCTCAACCATAGACATCGCACTGAAAGAGATTCGTAATTGATTGTTTTAATCCAATTGTGTAATAATTTCAATGACACACCCATTTCACTCACCTATTTTCCTTTTTCAATTTTGAATCTTATGAATCTGTGACCCTCAAATTGTCACGTTTTTATAAAATGGCCCGCAGGTCAAAACTAGTTGGACGACGTTGACTTAAGATATCTGATGGTTTTCTTGAAAGCAGGTGTTGTACTTTCGTCGAATGACCACCAAGGTCTTCCGCTTAAACTAAAAACAACGGATCCTGGCATTTGCGCTGGAGAAAATCAGTTGAAAAATTTTTCAAAGACGGTGATGTCTTCGGAAAGTACTTTGTTTTGATGCAACTAAAACGCATCTCAACTGTTCGAAACCAAGACGCATTTTAGTTGCAGCAGGTTTTGAAATTTCCTGAAACCATTCGCCTCGCTATACTGTCCAAACACGCTGTTTTGCGAGTGTTGATTCAGAACATTGATAGCAAAGCTCCGTGCTACCATCTTGCGGAAGACTTCGATCAGAGACTTTAGTTTTAACAACTTGGACGTTGAAGACCCAGGAACTCATCAGGAATGTTTGTGATTATTCTCGGCGGAAGGGTAGTTATTCTGGTAATTGCACGCGCTTGGGAGACTGGCTTCGTTAACACAGCATCCGCGTCATTTGATCGCAGAGTTTCCTGTGGACGCTAAAGATGAGAAGGACCGGGCCTTTCCAACCTTACGTGAAGTTTTTCAACAAGTTCCTCTTTCGACTGGATTTAACATCGAGGTTAAGTGGCCCACTCTGGACATAGTAAGTAGCGTTTCAAGCAGTCGTTCGTGGTTATCCGCTGCATACGTCACATCGTGGTTGTGTCTTGCGTTGGTGATGACGTATCTGGCGACATGCCGATAATCGACTACGCAAGGGACAATGGCGTACGCAGAAAATTTCCGAGAGGGGGGCCAAGTTTCGTCACAACCGTGTGACGTCACAAATCAACTTTAGGGGAAGTGCCGAAGGCACGACCATTCCAGGGGGGTCCGGGAAAAGTTTGCAAAATTGCACCTAAAAATACGCATTTTTGTGCATTCTGGAAGCAAGTTTTAGACAATTCTGTTTTCATTTTTTTTTATTTTTAGGGTCTGAGGGGGGTGGCCATGGCACAGTGGTCCCCCCCTCCGTACGCTAGTGCAAGGGAGAAACGCTTTTGTCTCTTCTTGGTTACGCTGCTGCAAAGGCTCTTCCTGAGGCCAAAAATGCTTGCAGCCTAACTAAAGCCTCACCAGCGTTATCACTGCCGCAAAACAACGCGATTTGTTTGGACTTGATTGAACTGACGCAGATCAAACACCCCACAAACACCTGTCTGATGGAAGAGGAGTTTACCCGTTTGTCATTCAGTGTTAGTTTTTCACTCAAGCGATTATTACCGTGCCAGGCCGATACTGAACGTCATAATGAGAGAACAAACAGTGCACGTCGCTATCGGTCATCACACGCACCACTACGGTATAACTTCTTCTCACACAGTGGTGTAGGATGCAGGGGGTGCGAGCACCCCCAAAAGTTTTGATTTGTCGAAAATCCGGGTAAAATCCCTAAAAATATGGCAAAATCCGGGAAAAAATGACGCCCAACGTTGTTTGATTTAAAAAAATGTTGCCCAACGTTTGTAGAAAAACACATGAAGACCTTTTTTTTGGAGGTCACATAAAAAAAGTCTTCATGTTCTTCGTGTGGAGAAAATTTTTAGGCAAAAGTCGCACAAAAACTTTTCGGGCAAATTTGGGGAAATTCGGGCAAAAATCCTTCGCACCCCCGAAAATATGACTGCTCCTCACCTGTGCTCTCACACAGTCCTGGTTTGCGCTGTTGAAGGTCAATGCAAGATCAGACAGTTCTGCTCGGCCTGCGTCGCTGCCATCGTGTATTGTTCACAGAACAACAAATACGAAGACGGCCTCGGTCCCGGCGACTACTTCGATGCAAACGAATTTGTCGACGCCATTCTCAAAGTTGTGTGTGACTGTGCGCGAGATCGTCGCGTCATCTTCTCATCGTTCGACGTCGACATTTGCATAATGTAAGTGATGACGTCAAAATGTGCATAATGTAAGTGATGACGTCAAAATGTGCATAAAGTAAGCGATGACGTCAAAATTTGCATAAAGTAAGTGATGACGTCGACGTTTTCATAATTTAAGTAATGACGTCAAATTTGCGTAATGTAAGTGATGACGTTGATATTTGCATAATGCAAGTAGTGGCCCATTGTATGTCGCGTCCACCCAACCTGTGCATATTTCGTAACGCCGCTGGTTCCAGGCTTATGCTGCTCTTTCAAGAAAATCAGTAGTTGTCTTTTTCACACTCGCCTAGAGTTTCGTCTCTCTATGATGTACAAGCTTGTGTTTAAAAGTAGAAACTGTTGTGAAACTATTCCCACTAATGACTGATAAATGTAGTAGTGTGTAATCACGAGGCAGATTTTTTAGACTGATTCATTTGAGTCCCTTTCGCAGCACTTTCAACAGAGTCTCATTGCTTCGAATATGAGAGTCTCAAACTCATCCTTCGATCGATCAAACATTTACTCATCAGCTCGAACCTGTTTTAGCTCATTTTTTTGTGGATAAACTGGACCAGGAGCAGACAGACCCCAAATCTATACGAAAAAAATTCTGACTGATGCTCAGTTTTTGTTCGCCTTCATGCAGGCTTCGTCGTAAACAGAACAAATACCCAGTGTTGTTTCTGACCAATGGCGACACGTTGCACTACACACCCATGCTGGATCTTCGGGAGAGAACCAATCAGATGGCGATAGGTTCGCGCATTTTCTTTTTGTTTTATTCTATCGACCAGATCACAGAAAGCGCAGCGCGCCAAGGTTGCGAACCGCTTCAACGAATGACATTAGTTCGACTGTGCAAGGCCACCACTGTGTTCAACGCATTACGCCTGAAATGCTGGAGCTCTGTCAGTCAGGCTTAAGTCAGGAAAAGGAAACAGATATGCACTTTCTGGATCGATTCGTATGTGATCTGTGAAATTTCTTTTGACTCTTAACACGTAAACAGCCTGCGTACAAGTAAATATGTTCGAGAAGTGAGAAATTCTCTGGAAATCCTCTGGCAACCTTTCACTTCCTAGTGGTTTTTGCACACGCGAGATTATGTTGGGCGGAAATAATATCAGTGTTTTCAGGTTGTGTGCGGTGACGACGTAATGACGTTCTGCAAGGTTATGGTTTCTTGCAGCTGACCCTTTCTCGTTTATCTTCTGATTTCTACGAGCATCTAAGCTTTCTCATTGTCCAGTCACAAACTACGATTATGTCGGCAAAATCGGATTAGCGTTTACTACATTAGATTACATGCATTTTGCCAAAAAGCTGCATTCAGCTTTGCCTCCTAAAAAGGTTTTTTCTATAACCAGGCGCTTCTCAGTGACCACTCACTGTTCGTGGTGATTAGTGCGCACGGTGTTTGCATCCTGAGGTTGTGTATGTTAAGCGGGTGTCCCGCGTCAACCCTTTACCTTTGGTGGATGTAATGTCCAAGACAGTAACTAGAGGGGTGCAGGGGAAGGAAGCCCCCCTGGAAAATTTTTCGCCCCCCATGGAAGAATGTGTTGGATATAGTTTGAAAAATTTGGGCCCCTGGCCCCCTGGTGTCGAAGCTGGTTGCAAGCCTGGTAATGCCACGCCGACTTCCTGGCGTACAACTGATTGCAACACCAATTTCGATGCTTTTTGAAGACGTTGCGGTTTGCTGTAATTACACATAGGCCTTACACTTTTGGAAAGCAGTGACAAGCCGCCTGCTAAAGTACAATCTCATTGTCCGCTCCCATCGCAGGTACTATTCTCAGCGAAGGCTTCCTCGGTCTGGACACGCTGGAAAACGACGTCTACGCGACGCCCGAAGTGGTGAAGAAAGTTCACGACCTCGGCCTGCTGTTCGCCTGCTACGGCGATGACGTCGGCGAGAACTTAGCGAGGATGCGCGACTTGTCAGTGGACGTCGCCATATTTGATCGGTTTGTGACGTGCTGTGCGTTGTTCGGACGCACGTTCAGTAAATTTG
>JGI24158J21664_10005412_pt1 | contig 16695 bp, 12 predicted proteins | sample Ectturendosymbi3_FD_21664 | JGI IMG/M metagenome (IMG submission 21664)
AAAGTATTTGTATCAGGTTTGCTATTTTAGGGTATGTAGATTGCAAATACAGTATTAGCAAGTAGGCTATAGTATGAGTTGTAAATTTAGACTACTCAAGTTGCATTGCCTGAACCACTTTCGGAGATAGTGCAAGTTGCCGTACGTAGCCTATAGCCTGACGCTTTTTGATTGATTTTGAAACGGTGGTTTTCAGAATGTACCTTACGCTTTTTGTATTTTTAAAATGTACAATACAGGGTGGGCCACAAGTAGACGTGCTCTTGACTGCTTTTTTATACTTATGACTGAAAGTTTGGGAGGGTATTGACAAATACTGGATCGTTCCGGTAAGAAAATTATTCTACTTTCACCACTGCAGTGTTAATGCGATTAATCAGCTTGCTTGTTGCAACACAAAGTGCTGTGTTGTGTTTGAAACTGCTGAGCGCATTTCTCTTTCGACGCTTACCTTCGCGAGATACTTTGTTTCATCACCGCAACAGCCGAAAAGCCAGCTTCGCACTAGTACGAAGTAGCAAATGGAATTAAAATCTAGAGATCTTCTTCACATGCAAAATGGATATGAGCTGGATATAAGCTTGCGACGCCTTTGCAATGTTAAAACGACGGGGCGTCGCGACGCCCCTACCCCTGTGGTGACTGATCGCCAGATGTGAAACCGGAACTTAAAATTAATCAAATAGTACGCAAACGCAAACGTCACGGGAAATTAGCTTATACTACGACGCTTAGCTGTAAACCAGCAACGATACTTGCCAGTAAGAGCAGCGCGTCTTTACTTTGGCGAGTAGCGATACTATGAATCAACGAGTAGTGTTTCTACAACCGAGTTGTGACAATTGGACTTCAATCCTGGCCTTAGTATGCATGTCAGTGTAACCATCCACGGCATTGATTATAATCAAAGATATTATATAAGCTTCATTAAATAATAATTAGTGACGCTTGTATATCAGAACCAACTAAAAAAGCGTATCTAGGTTTCATCCTCAATTAATTTCTTACATTTTGAAAATAACCTCGTAAATATTTGAATATTGCAATTAGAAGACAGCTGTGTTAGCAGGTCCATAACCACAGGGCCATTCGGGGGCAGTGTCTCCCAATTTTTGTGCCCCCCAAGTTTTGTTGTGCCTAGAAATATTTGTTTTAAACATATAATAAAAACAAAAATCTTACCCTCATGCAAATGTATTTTGGCCCCCAAATCTTAAATCCTGGCTACGGGCCTGTGTGTTAGGGAATACAGCCAGTCAACATGCAGAGACGTTGTGGAGAGATCAAATGAAGTAAATGATTCTGAAAAGCTTTATTTCTCAAACATTTCTTGTTTGTTGTCAAGACACACCTAAACATACCTGTGATGCGATCTCCCACTTAAATAATAACACATAGAAAAATAAGGTGTTGACGATAACGCCTCATAATTTGCAGTTTTTTAATCGAGAAAGTATGGCTGGGTTTCAGGAATAGACTGTCGGATTAGTTACACACTGACAACTCATTTTCGACTTTACGTCTGTGAATAAAGTCAATGTACGTGATTTCAGAGGAAAACTGGGCTGTGTGAAAGAAGAGAGCCTCCACACATGATGTCGTCACTGAAGAGCGACGCTAGGAGGAAGCGCAGTTGTTGTCCGTCTATGTTTTCCAGATTTACCGAATCTTCTGACTACCTTGCAGTACCCGGAATGAATCCTGAAAAGGACAATGAAAGAAACGCCGCAGCAGTCACTGCTACCCGCATAACCTTGCACGAGGTAAAATTGCAGATGTGCTTCGTACAAACTAAGCAGAATAATGAACCAAACAAATGCACGCGAAATATTTCAGTAACACTTTACTCTGCAGCAAAAATTGTATTTGAAGTAAGAAACGGTCGAGTTAATATTAAACAACTAGAAGCCACCACTTGTTCATAACTTTGATTTCGTCATAATGCCTGTTCGGATTCGTAACCTGTTGCAGTAATTGTCGTTTTCAAACGATTGTACTTCAGGCCGCTCGTGAAGGCGACATTGAAATGTTGGACAAGCTGCTTGAACGCCTCCCGCAGAAAAATCGCAAGAAAATACTAAACCAATGCGACGAGTGCAAGCTCACACCGCTTCATTACGCTGCTAGATACAACCAGAAGCTCATGATCGAGGCTTTATTAAAAAATGGAGCAGGTAAGTGACAGCAATATGCTTGGTAAGCTGCTGCTTTCTTCCCCATTTCTTTGGAGTCACTTATCAACGCAGAACAAGAATCGTAAAACATTCACAACGCTTGTTTTTTAGGCGGGAGTATGGTTACAATGGAATAATTAAATTAAGCAACTATTTGGCAACATTTTAATTTCATTTGCATTGATGTGGGGAGAAGAAATTAGGATTTTCCAACGTGAGTTTATTTCTTGAAAGCTGTGATCATTCTTTTTGAAACACCATATCCACTTGACATGTTTAAAAATATGACATAATATTCAGTTTAGTGTGTAATAGGTTGGTGGCCAGAAATGTCCTTTTGATGTTGTTCTTGTTTATGTGGAGCCAGCGCTTAGCATTTGCATGGTAAACTTTTTCTACTGCTTTATTGTAGCTGGGGATGGTGAAAAATGCTTTTGTAAATCATCCCGATACTGGTGCAGCTCAAAATAATTTCATCTGGCTCGGGCGGTTTCGGGTCACCGTGTTTCGCGTTCTCTTCTTATTTGCTTTTTTCTCTACGCTCTCGTTTACCTTTTACCTTACCATGCAGATGTCCACGCGGCCGCGGAGGACGGTTCCACTCCACTGCATATCCTCGCCAAATGCAAAGAAAAGCTTGACAACGACGTCCTGATCTCGACGCAGGTACGTTCAAGGGCTAAATGTTAGAGATCGTACTTCTCCCGTCCATTGCCTCATCTGCCAGGGATTGATCACGATAATTCAACGTCCGTTGGTTCTCAACCTTTTTTGGCCCATATAGGCCATTTTTTTAAAAATCTGATGAACCACTTTGCTATGCCACAAGCACAAGAACCACAAAAAAGGTCATACATAATTTCTTGTGAAGTACAGGTTACAATTTTCAGGAAGGTTTTATCAAAGATTTATGGAACTCTCTGTGAACCACTAGAAATTCCGGGTAGACCACCGATGGTCCACTTGGACCACGTTGAAAATCACTGGTTTAATGCAACAAAAGAAAGGAATTGATAACCAGGTCATGAGTGAACGAAAGTTCGACAAGGATGTGATGTCGTCTTATTGGGGTGCTCGACCAGCTAATGATCCATACCCAGTCCCTAGGGTAACGACACAGAATTTGGTATTCTTTCGATAGAAGGACAGCGACTAACACTAAGTACTTTGTTGTAGCTTGACTAGTACAAGCCACCAGGCCCGTAACCAGCATGCGTAATCCAGGGATGGCGAAGAGTTTTCTGAGAGGGGCCCAAATTTTTTAAACTATGTCCAATACTTTCAAACTGTCCAACACATTTTTTCCAGAACGAGCGAAAAATTTGCATGGGGTTTCGCCAACCCTGGTTACGGCCCTGCAAGCCACCCTGATAATACTCTACTGTCTCATCTTCTTACGGCTAGACAGACTCATCACAAGGAGTATTTTATTTGTTTGTCTGGTTTATTATGTTTGAATCCGAGTAAAAGTATGAATCATGAAATAATACATTCTGTACCATGAAAAGACAACTTGGTCGAATTAATAAGTGTTTTCCAAAGGTTTTCTCCGCAAAATTATTTGGGCTCTCAGAGCCGTACGTGATGATCCTTATAGTGCAGTCGAGCCGCGACTACACTCAATAAATTGAAAGGTGAAATGAAATGACAAAACTCTGTATGCCACAGCCGGCCTCAGTGCTATTTTCAATTTGGTTTCAGACTCAATAATATCATTAAATCAGCAAGCATGAGCTTGCTTGAATTCGGCTACCACAACTAAGTCTCAGTGTCATACACCTCAGTTTGAAGAACTCGTTCACAGCTCAATCTCCAGGACTGGATTCCATCTTGCCAGAGTTACTACTCCACGCCGGGTCGGCTCTCAAATCTTTCTTTTGCGACTTCCTCAATTCCTGCATGCGCCAACTCAAAATTCCAAAGATCTGGAGAAGAGCACTAGTAGTTGTGATCCCTAAGCCAGAGAAGCCATCGGGGGACCCAAATAGCTATCGTCCTATATCTCTGCTGTGTGTTCCCTTTAAAATCCTCGAGAGACTGATCTACGCTCGTGTCGAAACAATCACCGACCCACTGCTCCCACAGGAGCAGGTGGCTTCCGACACGGGAGGTCGGCCGTAGACCAGGTCACCCTGTTGACACAAGACATCGAGGATAGCCTTTCAGCTAAAAAGAAGGCCGGAGCTGTGTTCGTCGACCTCACAGCAGCCTATCGACACCATATGGCACCGCGGCCTCACCTGCAAGCAGCTGCAATTGCTGCCTGATAGACACATGGTCCACATGATCATGGAGATGGTCGGCAATCGCAGTTTTACCCTTACCACCGGAGATGGCCAAAGGAGCAGGTTACGACGCCTCAAGAACGGCGTCCCACAGGGATCTGTCCTGGTGCCCCTACTGTTCAACATCTACATCTCCGACCTGCCAACCACCACCTCCAGAAAGCATGCATATGCTGACGACCTAGCAATCATGCATGCTGATGGAGATTGGCAAGCAGTGGGAGGGGTGCTGAGCAAGGACATGGCAACGCTAGCTGAATACCTCCAGACTTGGAAGCTAAAGCTCAGCACCACGAAAACGGTGTCGGTAGCCTTCCATCTCAACAACAACGAAGCTCAGCGTGAGCTGAAAGTCAACTTCAACAATGAAACCCTGCCCTTCTGCTCCGAGCCCAAATACCTCGGAGTTACATTGGACAGGTCGCTCACGTACGGCCGACACCTTGAGTCACTTCGCAAGAAGCTGACATCACGCGTCGCGCTCCTGAGGCGGCTTGCAGCTCTGGCTGGGATGCTGGAGCAACAACTCTGCGAATACCCACCCTAGCCCTGGTCCATTCGACTGCAGAGTACTGCGCTCCTGTTTGGTGCCGCAGTGCCCATACCCACCTCATTGACCCTACCATCAATGACGCCTTGCGAATTGTGACTGGATGCCTGCGTCCTACACCAGCGGACAACCTTTCAATCCTCGCAGGCATCCAAGCTGCTGAGCTTCGTCGCAGTGGTGCCACACTATCTCTAGGACGCCGTGCCATGGTGCTTGGGCATCTGCTCCACTAAGCGCTCACCCGGCCATCGAGTGATGTTGCATGGCGCGTCAAATCGAGACACTCATTTGTACCTGCCGCACAACAACTCATCAGTTTATATGACAACAATAACATACTTGCGGCGCAGTGGGCGGATCATCAATGGAACGCGGAGTGGACAGACAACCCCACAAGACTCAGCACTTTAATTCCAGACACCGGTACACACACTCCCGGAATGACCCACCCAAGAAGAGCCTGGGTCCGGCTTAACCGCCTCCGCACTGGTGTCGGACGTTTCCGTTCCTGCTTGTGCAAATGGGGTATGGCCTCCTCTGCGGCCTGTGAGTGTGGCGCAGAAGAACAAACCGTCGACCATGTCCTCCTCCAATGTCCAATCCATCGACTTCCCCACGGACTGCACGGCCTGACGGTTCTGGACGATGAAACAACTGAATGGCTGCTCAACACCTGCCCCGAAATCTAGGGCGGCCAAGCAGTGGATAAAAGAAGAAATCGCTCAAACGAAAGAAGAAGACAGCTCAAACAAATCTGTTTGCAGCAGAAAATCAGAAAAAAGGGTAAATTTCTCGATGTGGCTCTCCATGAAATCAACAAGTGGTCAGCACTTGCTAATGGTACTTGGGGTCACTCAGTGTATATAGCTGCCAGAAATTCATTTGACTGCCAATCTGCTCCGTGTCTGCGGTGCACTGCAGCGTTGATATGCACAAAGTGGAGACCTCAAATCTTTTAAATGTCAAAGCGAAAGCCTTTGTAATGGGGCTCAGAAAATTTAGATAATAAAAAGGTGACTTCCATTACAGCATAAGTATTATCTCTTTGCATGGCATTAAAGTATAATATAAACGACTCATTCGTGACTTTTGTGTTGGTAAAAAATAGAAAAATAATTTGATTGACAGAATAAGATGGTGTGATTCTTTATTCATGAAATATAAAAGCTTTTTTCTACTTTTTTGTCCTGAGCGTAAAATGTGCAACTGTTTTAGCAGAGAAAGAATAAAAAAACATGCGGACAAATCAATCCTGTCCGTTTAAGAAGTAGCAGCAAAACAATTGTTTTCGTTAAATTGCGACATCTAGCGATGATTTGAAAATCTTGCCGGAGAAATGGAAAAAAGCCAACAGCAAAAAATTTGCTCCTATGTGCTTAGCGGTGGTGAAAAATCTTGGCAATACTTGAAGCAGTGTACACGTCGCGGAAAAGAATTGAGCTCGTGGCGTTGCACCAAAAATGTCATCGTTTCATGATTCAACTATTTTTCATCCACCAATTAAGGATGCTTTTTACGTTAGTCATAGAGGAATTTTTGCTGCAGGAATAAGGTATTTATTTTTTAATCTGGCTTTGTCTCAAAGTAGTATTAATTTTTAGTTAAACCGTTTGCCTTGTGAATACAAGGAAGACCAGATCTCAACGTATGTAATTGTTCTTGAGCGCGTGTTTTTGCCGCACAATGCATGTGCGCGGCCCACACTGAAAACCACTGCCTAAAACCTTTCGACAATTATTTCTTATCAGAAATACCATAATTTTTTTCCGAAGTGGAATGTTGTTCAAGTGGCAGTAGGTGCATTCAGCAAATATCGGATATGGCAAATACATAGTAATTTGAGTGCGTTACTCATTAGCGCAAGGTGTATGTATTATCCAATTTTCTGCGAAAAACCTAGATGGAAAAGGCGAAAAAGGACAAAAGGTAATCGTTGTTTGTAACAGAAAGTCTCACGGACCATTTACACCGTTCCTTTCAACCTTACGCAATCCTGCATTTTGCCTATACCACCCAGTCTGATTTTCAGAGACATCAGAACAAAACAACAACCCAATTCACCGATACCCAACTCCAATACCTGAACTTATGGTCATTATATTTTCGGTGATATTCACATTATGCGAAGGCAATATTTTCTTTAAAAAACAATATTCAAAATTATGTTTAACAATAGTAAATAGCTCTAGGTTTGCTGCAAACTTTTGAGGAATCAGCCAACTGTGCTCTGCTTTCATGAACTTGCGATGATTCGGATTTGTAGTTATACATATCTGTGTTCAAGATATTAGTCCCACAAAAGTGACACAATCGAAGCAATCAAAAACGTTTGATTGGAGATCGATCTCATGCAAATCCACTCATGAACATTTCTGAAATCTGCAAGCAATTGCTTACAGTGAATTGCTGAAGGACTAACGCAAGGGCAGAGAAAGTAAGTGAACTTAAGCGTAAAATGAACAAATCAAACCACAAGCTGCGGCAAGCAAAAACGACTGGAAAATAGGCCGTTGTCATCGAATCGCTTTCACCAGTTTCAGGAAAAGAGGATGCGTATAGTATTACGTGATATCGATTTCCTGTTAAAAAATTTGCTGATTCATCAGTCCTCGTCACTTATGTGAAGACTAGTTACAATCTGATGCCAATTACAGAGCAACAAAACCATAGCTATGAAATCACAGTTATGAGCAACGCGGCGATGGCTCAACACCAAGTGGGCAGTGGGAGCTAACTGAAAGCGCTCTTGAGGCATGTCCGTAGCCAGGTTTTAAGGTTTGGTGGGGCAAAATGCACATGTAGGGAGGCAAGATTTTGTTTTTATTATATGCTTAAAACACATTTTTCTGGGCACAGTACAATTTTAGGGGCTACAAAAAATTGGGGGGCATTGCCCGCGAATGCCTCCCATGGCTACGGGCCTGTCTTGAGGTCGTAAGGTTGAATGATGTAAGCCAGGGAGTGCATTTAAATGGTAAACACTGGAAAGGGAGGGGCAAAAATCGTTAAATAAAATCTACGTGCATGTCAAGAAATGGGATCAAACAATAGGGCAAAGCCGAATGGCAAGAATAAATGTCCATGTCAATACAATTGACAAAAAAGTGGGACGAGAATTATGTCACGCGAGGGAAGCCCATGCTTAGAATAAAAATTTATGCGTTTAGTTTATGATGAACTACTATAAAAATAACTTTGACCGCAAATGGTAACCTGTTCTTTGTTTTTTGACTTATCAGTAGACCACACTCCGTATGACTTAGGGATTCCCACGCAAAAGCGTTGTGATAGATTGTGGCCAGGTTCAGCTGGAAGGTCTGCCAATGCTTGAAATATTCCCATCTGCTTATCGTTTCGCCGCATCTAGACCGACAGCCTTGCACGCGTGAAGAGCTCCGTTTGACATTTATAATAAAACGACTATTTGATCTACAGGCAGAGATATGTGAGGCGTCACCACTCCGAGACAGAGTGGGCCTGGGAATAACGATGGCTAAAAGTAATCCGGTCTCCTCGAAACTACAGCTCTCTCAATTTGCAGCCCCATCAAAGAACGTAGTTTAACGCTATGCGCATGACTCAAAAGTTACTGCTTTTTGAGGAAATCTTACAACTGATTAACAAAGTTACGACTCACCGCTTAGGGAGCACATTAAAATGATCGTCCTGTAGACATCCAACCCCACTTCTCCTGAGATGGCGGCATTTCGACTCACACGCCTGATATGAGGCAAACAATTCTTGAAGATAAAAACAAGGGCCGCAGAACGTCAATGTTTTAAATGGATTCAAGCATGGGATGCGCAAAACCTCTTCATACTTCTACAAAAACTTTTCATACTCGTTAAAACTATTCACACTCGTTAATACTGTGCATGCTCGTTAAAGCTCGCCATACTCGCATTCTCGATTCCTCTGCAAAATTTAGGTGAAAGCAATGAATAAAACAAGATGAGCAGCAAGCTCGAAATCGAAGCTAGATATCGGCCGTGCATTAATCGGCTTTCCACTGTTCAGGGAGCGCAACCAGTTGACGAAACAAGCAAGATTGACCAGATGAGCTGCGTGGATCTGCTCGTGCGAAGTGGCGCGCGAGTAAGCGACAAAGACGCGAACGGCCTGACGCCGCTGCATCGAGCTTGCGCGCGCGGCAACGCCGGTGTAGTTCGCCAGCTGCTCAGATTTCGAGAGCTTTGCTTAGAGGTCAGTTCTTTCTCTGCTTTTGTTTAATTTAACAAAAGTAGAGTGCTTCGTGGTTGAGCCATTTTTCCGAAAATTTCAACATTTCCGCTTACATGGAGTTCTAGTATTGCATGAAATTTATTAATATAGTTGCCGTTGATTATCGTTTTGCAGGCGCATCGCAATCGGAAGGAGTCATGTTCTCGAGAACCCCCTATTTAAATCGTTCCTCCGTGTTAGTTGACCCACTTATGCAGAATAGCCGTGTGTATTGTTGTAGCAGTGTATTGTTGCATGTATCCTTTCAGCGCTGTGATGTTTCATCCAATTCATGAAAATTCTGGCCACTGCTTCTCAAAACAGGTTGACATTAAAAAAATCATGAGTGCAATTGCAGACAGACAGCTGCAGTGAAAGACTTGCAAACAAAAATCTTAAACATTTTATCAAGATCTGTAGCAACTTGGCACATAAGCTTAGCCATGAGGGTCCCTGGGGGCCATGCCACCCAAATGCTCAGCATATCTTGCCATTTTGTGCTTCAGGAGGTGGTGTCCCAAATAAAATGCTGTTGCTCGCTTAAATAAGTTTTGGCCACCTCCAGAATTTGGGCTGGCTACGCCACTGTCTTGGCGTCTTCCGCCACGTTCCCACCACTGCTTCCCGGGCAAGTTCTCTTCCCCTTCAGATCTTCGCACTCAGGCAGAGGAGCGACATTTTACCTGTGCTTGTCTGATTCAAACTTCTGGCTTAACCATTGGTGCATTGGGACAAAAACGCGTGGGAACGACGTTCCCGCACTTTTTCATGTTTTTATTTGTATTGCAATGAAACTGAATACTTTATTAAAGACTGATTTCAAAATGAATTTGAAGTGCTGCTGGAACTGGCTAATTTGTGTGCGTTCCCACGCTTCTATTTTAGCACAACACCCCTGGACTGAGCCCACCATGAACTTCATTCAACGAAAACTTTCGCAAGTATTTCTATCATTTACGATTGATTGACATCACGTGGAAACAGCGTTGCGCTCTCGCACGGTAGCATAAGGAATTTTATTTTAAGATCCGCTTCCCGGGTAAGCAGAATTACCACCATCATCAGTTGGGCAAGGCGTAATGATGGTTGCTTGACAGTGATGGCAAGCGGTACCCACCCATAGGCAAAGCCAGGGTGGGAGCCCAGGGGCCATGTCTCCCAAATTTTTAGCATATCTCTAGTCATTTTGTGCTTTGAGAAGCGGCGTCCCAAACAAAAATATTGTTGCTCGCCTAAAANCAAACACTTTCATCCGCACCAAATTTTTCCCAAAAAAAAATTTTGGGCTGGCTACGCCACTGGCGGCACCGTATTATGCTTGAAGCTTTGTTTTACCGTTAGCAATTTTTGAAACAAACTGTTGACAGGCCACCGACCAGCAAGGAACAACTCCTCTTCATCTTGCCTGCCTCAATGGCAACGTTCAAATTGTTCGGATGCTCCTGGAGTCGGAGGCCGATTTACGGTGCAGAGACAAAGAAATGACGACTCCTATGCACATTGCCTGTTCGGAAGGCTCTATTGAGGTTGGATGGAGTAATTAAGCATCAATCAACATAAACACGATGAGTTTGCTTGCTGTTTTTCACGCAATTTGATATTTTTATTGCAGCTGTAGGAAAAGTAGAGATTTGCAGCATAATTCACAATTGCTTTTGCAACGCGCTTTTCGCATTACCTTTTATTATATTCAGTTTGTTCAGTCGACGGGCATGTAATCTGCGGTCCCCTTTGTTTGTAAAAGGCAAACAACTCATCCATACTTTTCCAACAACGTAGAGTTTTTCTAACTCTTAATACACGATCACTCGCTGTTTGTCATCGGTTGTTTGCAATTTTTCTTGATGTGCCACACTGTTGCAATTCAAGTGGGAAACAAATATTTGTAAGGCTTTCTTTAAATATTAATTCTTTGTATTGGCAGAGATTTTTCACTGATTTCCGGAAGCATTCCCCCTGTTTTAATAAATATTTCGTCCTGTTTGTATGATCATATTAGATGACAATCATTCGTTCCAAAAATTTAACCTTTCTTAGGTAACTTAAAAAATAAGTACGAAACATTTGTACTGGAATTAAAAAAAGCAGCATGCCAATGTTAGAGGAAATGTTTTTAGAGTGCTGAGACATTTGCGTAAAATGCTTAATTTTGAAAACAAATATCAAGTCAGACAAAAATTTCTTTTTGCTTTTTTACTTCTGCACACGCGCGCTTTCAACATTTGTGGTTGCTACGCTTCCACTTTGGGTCATACTCAAACAGGTGTTTTTTCGGTTAATCATAAAAGGACATGAATTTCAAATTTTTCTCATTCGCATACCTTTCTGCTCTTCTTAAGTTCGCATGTCAATGCTATGCAAGAAAAGCATGGAACGTGCTTGCATAAGCATTCACACAAATGGAACAGCATCCGATCCCTTTGATAAACAATCTTTTTCTCGCCCCTTCCCTCGCATGCTGCAGTGAAAACTAATGGAGCTTCGTTCTAATAATATACGGACTACAGTAAAATTCTCTCAAATAAATCAACATCGGTCCTAAGCGATTTTAGATTGAAAACAGTGGATCTAATTACCATCACAATAAAAATGAGGTTATATAAGGAGCACAAATATTTTACTACGTTTACGGTATTCATTAACCAGACAACGTAAAAACTCATAAAACGAGGTTTGCTTGGCCAGAATTGTCACTCGAAGATGATCGTGCGTTTTCCTCTTAGAATAAAACGTGTTTTTGTCTTTGATTGCAGTTCGGTCGAGCCCAGAAGCCAAAAAATGATCAAGAAACGTATTTATAAAGCAAATGGCTATTGTTGTCAATGCAAATATTCTTTTCTGAAGCAAACTTGAATTAATAAGCAGTTGCACTTATTAGTCGTTTATTTATTAAAATCCTACTGTGATACCGAAACGTATTGTCAAATGAGTTCTTGTAATGCCCTTCCTTCAGTATAAATATGATCAAACTGTAGTGGAATCAACGAAAATTTGCCTCCATGAGCTTTTATTTGTCGTCATGGTAAAACTGATTTCCACAACGAAGCATCGCCGGTTAATTCTACGCAAGAACAATTCTTCCTGCAAGTCTCAAGTGCCAAAAATTCATAATCTTTTTGCTTCAAGTTTTTCCGAATCTGGAAAACATTACAAATGGAAATTCAGTGTTCAGATGAACACTTTCCACTCTGAAAAGCAAAACTTTAAAGTTGTTTTGAAAATGTAAACCAAAGATAAACAAAGAGCGCTTTTTTTTCGGCTAACGTTGCAAGGAAAGATCCTTCCTCACTAAATACCAATCCGTAGCCAGAACAGTAAGACAAGAAAATATTTTAATTTTTTTCATAGCAAATTTTTTCCATTTACACGGTTTCTGCATTCTCTTGAAAATATACCAATCTGTACTCCACATAAGATGAACTGACGCTCTCACTTTGTCATCTAAGTAATGGCGGCTCCAGATCTAGCCATTAAACGGAGGTGGAGAAAAACAGGACGCCAAAATGCCTCGTTTGTCGTACATTTTCATTGAAAAGGTAAAAAAACAGTCATCGATTTTCAAAATTGCGCTAGAACTTAATCAGCGCGACGCTTCAGAAGGGAGCAATGGTTGCTTGGGGTTTCAATTGTACTAATTTAACCAGGGTCCCGACAAGGGGGGAAGGGGAGCAATTCCTCGTGGCGGAACTTTTTGGGGGTCGGCATGCAGCACTTTTGGCGCAGAGAAGGAATAGCTGGTGGTGGAAGGTGGTGGTAGTGGTGGTGGGGGGGCGCCACTTTTCATATCCGCTCCGGGGCGGCACTTCCTCATGTCGGGGCCCTGATTTTTCTGAATCCGCTACTGCGTCGCAATAGCTACTCTACGACGAGTTTCTGTTTTCATTGTGTTCATCTTGCCTGAAACGTTTCTAGATTACAATGCAATTATTAAGCATGCTTCAATCCATGCTCAGTTGTATCTACTTGTATGTAATATCAGTTGTACCAATTTTTGCAAGCAGACGCTCAGTATTCTTTTGAATGCTAAAGATGGCTGCTTCGATTGACGCATGTCGGCTACGACGCATGTCGGCTACGGCTACGAATAAATTTAATCTTGCATGTCGGCTACGAATGCAAGATTAAAAGTAAAGCTACTTACTCACCTCTCGATAGCGTTTTTCCTTCAAATACATTATTTCAATACGAAGCTGCGTGGGTCAAAAGTTGAAGCCGTGTTTGACGTTGAAGCATAACTGAAACGCTTGTTGACGGTTTTATGCACAGATTGCTCAGATCCTGTTTCGAAAAGCGGAAGAGAACCAGATGGCTGTCAGTGGTTCAGATACGGAAACGGCTGGCACTAGCAATGTTGCGATTAGAAAATTATCCTTGTCTGCAATTCAGCATTTTGGAGTACAGAATGCAACACCGATTCTGGCCCGAAGACAAGGTAGGCTGAGTATGAAATTATTAATCCATACCTTTAGTTGCCCACGTACCGGTTTTGTTTTATTGCAATTCGGTTTGAAATTATTTATTGGTATTTTTCGATCCAATATTTGCTACATTTTGCATCTGTCAATTTTACATGTATGCCCTTCATATTCTGTTCATCAATTCAAAACAGGGGCGTAACGACGGGGGGGAAAGGGGGGCACAATTCTCCGGGTGCCGGAAAATAAGGGGGCGCCAAATGTCTGCTGGTGGCCCCGAATAGTCCCAACAATTTTACAAGTTCTTTCTTCAACACAGTAAATTTCCTTCCGAAAGACCTCAGGTTCGAACATGGGGGCGCCAAACTCGCTTCTTGCCCCGGGCGCCGTCTAACCTAGTTACGCCCCTGATTCGAAAGTTGTGAAGCAGAGAAATGAAAAGAAATGCAGTTAGTTAACTAAGTTGAATGCTTACCGGAAAACAAACTCTTTGTCGAATTGTCCAATGATAACAGCGGAGAAAANACTCTACGTGATATTTTGCGTCGCAGATTTAAAAACTAATGATAAAAAATAATATTTTGTTATTTTATTCTGATGTGTTAAAATTAAATNAAGAACAGGTGCAAGCGGGTAATTTGCTTTTAATCATATCTGAACGCTTCTTTGTTTTTTCAATTTAATAGGTGAAAACCATGTGTCTCGTATTAGTGGAAATGGGATTTAACAAAACTACGTTTTTTTTGCTTTAGGATGTACGTATATAACGTGAATTTTCTTTCATATCATAGGTTTGGAGAAATGCATATAATTTATTTCCTTGAAAATCCAAAAATTACCTGTTAAAATATAAAATCCCGTAAAGAGTTTTGTTAAAATTAAATTAATTTTACAATGTTCGTGCAAATCATCTAAATGTTGTAAAAATTGTATAATTTTACAAATGTTTACACTGTGGTATGCATTGGTTACATGAAATGACAACTAGGAAAGCACTTTGTTTCCTAACAGGCAAAGATTCAGTTGGAGGATCCGTACTGCTGGAAGATATGGATAACGAGAAAAATCTTCCACTGCATCTAGCCATACAGAATGGGAACTTAAGCTTGGCCAACTTTTGTATGGACAAAGGGAAACGTTCAGGTGAACCTGTTTTTTCGCTAAAACTAGAATCAAAACAATCAGCTTCATTTTTATATCTGTTGCTGCCGTCGACAGATGCAGGTCAACTATTTTGATATTCAATAGGCCGATGAAGCACATGTGTCTATCCTTTGCATTTCACAGGCTTTCAAATTTTTGTTTCATCCATATATTACAGTGTAATCAAATATCAACGTGCGGTCATACCAATTCTCACAGGTTTTGACTGCACTTTCAAATCATATAGTATTACATTTCTGACTCAAAACGTTAACTGTCTTGCATCGTGTAACTTCTATAGTGTTCAGCAGGCGTGTTGATAGGACTTTTTCTGCCCCATTCCATGGAAATCTGTGATCGTCCCATGAGATTCCAATGAAACTAGCAACACGAAGTACATTACATAATGTGAATGCATAATGTCTAATCTCCGCAGAAGAATGGCCAAGGTACCCTAAAACCTCCCAAGTAGGGAAACCAATAAAAATTGGGTGACCTTTATTTTGATTGTCACCTAAAAAAAGGCTCCAAATTCTTGGTGCAGGGACTCGCATAAATATACCATAGCACTGAGTCTATACGTCCAATACTTACTGTGCTGGGAGGATATGAAAACGGCATTCAAACTTATGATGGAACATGTGACAAATTTCAAGTCCACTGCCCAATCCCATGGACAGGCCTGGAGATCAGAAAGAACGTTTTTGTTCATTGGGTTTGCAAGCATCGATTTTGTGACAATGCCTCTTCTCTGAACGGTCTTTCCCGTAAAATTGTAGCTTATTGCTATAAGGGGGTGTGGCGCCGGGTGTTAATAGGTTGACCACCAAAACACAGGACTAGGTTATCCTCAAAAAACGACGATTTAGGCCTGATTCTGTCTGTTCTACTGGAACCTCCTCACCAAACGCTCTGGTCCATTCTCGCATGCCTGACCCTTGGCTGGATACATGTCTCTTTCCATCAAAGAGCTTTGACAGACGAAGTGACTGTAGGCGTAAACGAAACATACGCTTGTTAAAATCACTCTAATTTAAAGAAGTTAGCGATTTGAGCTGAACATTTACTATACGTTCTGCAATCTGAAACTAAAATACTTTGTTGCAAAACATTTAAATAATTTGCAATTGAGTGCTGTAAGATCCGTACGTGTTCTCTGTTTAAGAAATTATAGTGACATAACAAAATATCTTTAGTTTTTTACTGAATATCAAGCGCATGAAATCTGTTCCATTTCCAGGTATTGGAAACATGGTTAATACCACGTGTTCACACAACAACTCCTGCCTGCATCTGGCCGTCCAAGCAAACAGTTTGGAACTGGTAAAACTGGTTCTACACGAAGGAGCAGACATAAACGCAAGGAATGCCTCTCAAGCAACGCCCCTTTACGTTGCATGCCAACAAAATTCTCATGGAATTGTCAACTACCTCCTATCCAAGTAAAATATCTCTGACAAAATGCTTCATTTTCACCTCAAAATTAAATCAGCCTGATAGGCCAAAAACCAGGTGATTTTCTGCGGTAGCCCTAAATGTTCTCACCATCAAGGCTTCCCTCACTTAAAACTGAACTTTTGGCAAAAAATGTACATAAATGCTTGTTAGCTCGTTAGCGCAACCAATTAAATGTTCTGTAAAATACTATTTTACTCGTATTGAGCATTGTGAGTAAATGTTGCTTCAAGTGCAAAATCCTATTCTGATGCGGCTTTTGGAAAAGTGTTGTTCGGCAACGTCAGGCGTGGAAGTCAATGGTAATCGTACATACATAGTTGTCTTTTTCATACATTGATATTTTTGGTTAAAAAAGAAAAGTGTAATGTTCTGCGATTTTTCTCTTTTTTATACTTTATCTCAAACGATGCATTTTTATATTATCTTTAACGGTTCAGTAGTTTTTTTTT
>JGI24158J21664_10005417_pt1 | contig 16686 bp, 11 predicted proteins | sample Ectturendosymbi3_FD_21664 | JGI IMG/M metagenome (IMG submission 21664)
GGTGTCGTTGGCAAGCAGCGAAACATTGGTTTTGTTGGATTCCTAGGAAACGTTGAGCCGAAATGGTGTCGGAAGTACCGAAAGTGATTGTGTTGTGGAATTTTCGTAACTAAATCCAAACTTAACGCGAGTTTGGCCGTTTGGCGGAATCTTTTGCTTTACATTTTTCAGGGAGGGCTGCAGCCCGGCAGCCCGTCTAGACGAGCCGCCCCTGGTAGTCATTATTCCAAGACCACTCTGGCCCGGGAACGGTTTCGCCTGACAGGAGGGCCGGATTGAATGATAGGGGGGCCCGGGGCAGTTTTCACTGGAGGGCCCCTGTGACGTAATTCGTGACGTCATTGTTGGTAAGAATTATGTTTTCGCTGATTCGCAACGTTTTCGTTTGCTTTTTCCGGTAGTCGAGAATGTCGTTACTCAACTGCACATACAGTTAGCTGCGAGAAGAGAATTTATTAATTATATAAACGCTGGAGTTTGGTAAGCAATGCACGGAGTTGTAGATTCTGATTTCGAACAATATAGCCACAAATATAGAATACATAATTTTTTCAGCTAAAACGTTGAATAAAATAATGTATTCGATATTTGTGGCTATGTTGTTCGCAGTAAGAAACATTAGTAGAGTGGAAAAACTTTCATAGGCTAGAGAGCGACTCGGCCAAAAACATCATTCACCCAAACAATAAGCAGAAACCAGNTATTAACATGTCAGTATGGCCAGCCAGGCTGAGTGTGAAANGTGCTTCGAAGCTTACGTCAGGATTTTACCTACATTTTCAGGTGCTCTGGTTAACGCCACTGCTTCGTTGCTGCTTCGTATGCTTNACTTGTTTATGATGTAACACAAAGATAGTAGCAATCTGAAGTAACGTTCGTTTCCACCATACNTTACCGTTTATATGACGAAACAAAGTTTGCAGTTTGGCTGTGGCTACCTCCAGATGGCACAAGAAGTTACAGNATCTTTGATACCGCAGCAGGNCTATCTTTAGCACACAAATAATGTCGTTTTCGCCACATTTGTGCAGTAGGCGTGATGCACGAATAGATAATTATACCCATGCCGAAAGAACGATTAGGGCCTACAGTAGAGTCTGGTTAATACACCCAAACTTGGGACAGTCAATTTTGGATGTTATAAACGGTGGTTNTAATAACCGATATTNCTAATACTGCAACTAACCACCCCAAANGGGCAAAAATGATGCAGTTGACGTTTTGTACTGTATTTTATTCAGAACTGAGAAAGCTGCGCAAAGTGATTTGCATAGGCGGAAGCATTTTCTGAGATGGCCATCTGCATCTGCCTTCAGAGGCAGAGCATTAAAGCATGTCCATCCTAAGCATGCCCAATAGGCCATTATTTGTTCACAGTAAAAACAATTTGCCTGCATGGGGAATTTGAAGTGGATCGAGGCGTAAGCGGTGGCCGGAGTTTTTATAATGGGAAATAGTTAAGAAGATTCCGCCCCAAGCGATTTGGATGCAATAAGTTGTTAGTTGTATTAACCGAAGATCAACCGGAGTCTACTGTATCAGGAAAAAGTTACAAGCAAAATTAAAATAAATTTGCATTGAACAAAGCCGAAAATATTTATATTCAGTAGTGATTATTAAAACCGGAAGAAATTCAAGTTGTAGAGAAATCATTAACGATACTTAATGCAACATCGGAATATAGAGTTGTATTCTTGTACAGTTTTTCAAGCGAGTATTTCTTTTAAACAAGTAGATGTCATCACGGCGGCCACCTTGGAGCCGGGATCCCGGGGCAATTGCCCCTGTTGCCCCCCTTCTTAATCATGCCCTGCCTGACAGGGATCCAGTTGCGGAACAAATAATATCTTTGAAAGCGCAGACTGAGCTTTTCAGCCATGCAAAGGAATCAGTCTAGGTATGCTCAAATATTTATGATTCTGGTTGCCTCTGCAACCGGCCCTGGTCCAAACGTGCTGGCCACGACTTTCCCTGGGCTCTGTGGATGCGCAGTGCGGTCTACACATCCTGGGCACGTCGCTGACCCTAATCCTTTCCCGGGATTGCTTAGAAATTTTCTCAAAACGATTTTTGTTTCCTTCAGAGCAGAGGTTCCTAACCTGGGGTACATGTACTCCTAGGGGTACATTTGCCTATCTGAAGGAGTACATTTAATGTTAGCAAGAGAAGGGAAAATATATTAAATATATTTCCAAATATTTGAATATTTGTGCATATATCAGTGAATATTATTTTCAAAAATAAATATGTTTATTGTTAAATATTTCTATGATAAAATATTTTGTCATGAGAAATTTTGGGGGTACATGCTTGTCTGTCGAAATGCTGAAGGGGTACATGGTCAGAGAAAGGTTGGGAACCCCTGATTTAGAGAGACGTTATTCCACAAACACATACTTTTGCCAATGCGTGAATATAAACCCATGTGATGTTCAGCAACAGGCACCAAAATGCAGTTTATTTCTCGATTTCTCACATTTAAAACGCTGTTTGTTTCACTCACTTGCAGATGAGCATTTGGGTCGGTGTCAACTTTGATGAGATGTGCTTGCCAATGAATATACCTTTCATTGCTTTCATATATTGTTTTCATTGTTTTGTGAAGCCATGTAGATTCGGGATTAACAAAATATATGCAAATGTAATCCCCAGTCTGAGTACTACTGAATAGCGGAAACAGTGGCAAACCCAGACACCTTTTGGCCTTGTCGTATTTCCATAAAAGTGGTTGATTTATAATGTAAATGAAGTCACACCAGTAACACTAACGAAGGCCTAATGAATAATAAAACCCTTCACTGTTGTGACATTCAATCGAGTATTTGATTGAAAAAACAACAATCTATTTAATCGGCAGAAATGATGAAAGCGTCAACTTTCCGGCTATATGTTTTGAAACATGAGTGAAAATTATCCGTTACGTGACTTCCTTGAGTTGTCATCTTATTGACTGCTTCTGGGTCTGTGGATTTGTTAACTCTCACCACTGAAGTTTATCACATTATTGATCGCTATTTGCCGCATGCCTTCACGCTGTTTGCTGCTTTGCTTTACTTAGTCGCTTTTTGTACATTTCTGTTCGGGTTTTACTATATTTATTCCGTTATACTTTGTCGTCTCCCAGCGTTTTTCATTTTACACTTCTACGTTTCCTGTCGCATGCTGTCATCCATTTCCTATAACATGATGGTCGGTATTGTGTTTTTGTTTTTGTACGTCATACTGCTCATTATTTCTCGTGACTGGTAAACTGCATGTTATATGTGGTTAAAAAATATTGCCCCGAGGAAGCCTACTTGAATAGGTGGGTGAAACGTAGGCAAAATAATAAAATAGTCGCCAGAAGATCGACATTATCTGCTAGCTAGCTTTGTTCAGCTGTTGCTACTATGAAGGACGTTCAGTGGATGGGGCTGAACGTAGGTAACTTCGATTCACTGAATGCGTTTTGAAAACACCAAAAACCGTTTTTCTCAGCGTTTTTGTTATTTACCTTATCTTTATTTAGGAAAAATGGCTTCTAAGAGGCAAATTGCTCAACATGTCAAACTCTATAACCGGGTTTCCGTCGAATACCCTATGCCTTGGAGGACAGGTTAGTTGCTGGTAGCTGCAGCTCAAACTTACTAACGTGGATTATGATTAATATGAATACTTTTGCCATTTTAAATTTTCTTTGTGGAATTTTAGTTTTTTCTCAAAGTGACAATTTCTGCCTCGCAGAGGCTTTGCCATACTGTAAAACACGCTCTCACATAGTTTATTTCTGATGAGATGGTTGAAATAATTGTTTAGCATTCTAGACTTCGCCACTAATATCTGTTTCAATCGACTTCTTTTGAAGTCATCACGAGAATTTAAGCAAACACAGCGTAAGGTTTCCAAACAGCAGTTCCATCTCAATGATGTGGTGTAAATGTTATGTTAGTGAACTATACGCTTGCATGTGTAAAAACTAGAAATTACGCAACCAGTTTGGTTCAATCATTTCGTGTTTATTTCTTGAAAATAACAAATTTTACTCAATTGTTAAAAATCAACTGTTTTCGTTTTAAACATTGGCAGGTGTTGTTCATTGCATTCGTTTTGATCCAGCTCCATTTGCAAGGGTGAGATGGCAAAACAGCAAGAGACTCATGTTCGGAAACTTGGTGTGTCTGTCGCACGATGAATTTCAGGTAGTTAAAAAATGCAAATTATCGAAAATGTTGACCATAATTTACAAACGTGATATCATTATATGCTAATGAACGGAAATTCAACCTTGGTCAGAAGTTGGCTTTGCGTTGCAGTTCTTCCGTTGCCTGGCTGGTCAGCTGCCTCCTATTTTTGCATGCTTGTTAATGAAGTCATTTGCTTTATAACATCCCCATAAGCTTTGCTAGAACTCTTGCATCGCATCAAGGATGTTTGCTTGTAAAGTGAATATTTCAACTAGGAGCTTTTTGGTCGTACAGTATTTGATAAAAAAAACATCCAATTGTTTCCAGCGCTTTGACATGAGTAGCTTGTTCTTTAAACCCGATAATTACTCGCTAAGTCTTTCTCGGATGGCGTTCAGTGTTTAATCAGAAAGAACAAGGATTACAAGCTCTAGATTTGCTGTAAGCTTTCGAGGAATCAGCACATATGAATAAGATTTTAGGACAGAGAATGGGTAGTGTTACGTGAAAACGATTTCCTATAAAAAATTGCCAACTGATTCACTTATTTGTCACTTTTGTGGGGACTATAGTCACTTGAATTCAGAAATAACAAGTTAGTTTGTTTGGCTTGTTTCACAGAATCACCTGCTGTTTGGAACTGTCGTCGACAGAAAACCCGAACAACTGAGTCAAGGATATTTGCTTGTGGAGTTTGTTCACAGTGTTGATCAGAAAGAAGTCCTAAACCTTGCAAAGCTCAATATAAATGATGAAGATGAAGACAACGAAGCGTTGGAGGGGGAGGAAGGAGACGAGATGCGACACGAAGGTAGGTTTTGAACTTGCTTCACAACTTTAACTTCACATTTCAAAACAGACCTACAATATTTAAATTTTGTGTAGGGTAAATAAATAATGTTAGCAAGCAGTAAACCTCTGAAGCATTGCAGCGTAGCACTGTTCAGCCAAAACAAAAACCTATTAAGGTGCTGCAGCTAAAGTTGCCTTTGCTGCTATGCAAATATCCTATTTCACGCACACAGGGTGAAGTCACAACTACAGCAGAAAGTTTCCAAGTTTTCAGGACTAAGTTAAAATATGCATGAAGAAATATGTTCAGCACTCGTAATTGTTTTTTAACTTTTTCTTGTTTCATTGAAAGTACGTTCCCAAATGATTCAAGTGTTTCAGGTCACTTTATGATGAATATAGGTCATCATTGAAATGGCTGGAAGCTTCTGCAATATATCTTCGTTTTTGCAATAAAACATATTTACAAATTTGTTACTAGATGCATCTAGGTTTTAATAACAAATGTAATTAACAAATTTGGCACTGTACGTATGGTTCAATGGAAAAGCATATTGATGACTTGAATTTTGCATGCTCATTGCGCGCAAACCATTCGTTTTTTTATCAACCGCAGAAAACTGTACAGTTTCATTCAGTTTCTACGAGCGAGTGTTTCTAAGCGTTATCCATCTCTGCTTCATATCAGAAAATAATTTGGATAAAGTTGTGGCTGTGGCAATGTGAAAGTAACAAACTTGGAGGAACTTTTTATCGATCAACATTTTTCTTTGCAGCTGAGGAACAACAAGAGTTCTTTTCAATCCCTAACATCGACTTAGAAAAAACGTACACGATGGTTGAGAGTGAAGCTTATTTTGAAGCTTACAGACACGTTCTTCTGGGTTTGCAAGGTAGTCGATCTCTTACGTTTTCTGAAGTCGTTTGTGTCTAGCAAATGCTGTTTACATTGGAAATGGCTTGTTTGAAAAGTTAAAAAGAACGTTTTTCCATTAATGAATTTAAATCTGTAAATCATAAGCTTCTACCCTTGTTTAGAACAAGATCTTTCAGTTTTCATGTAAGAGTATTTGCTAGTTTAAAGCAGTAAAAGCTTTACAAATGTCAAATTTATTCTGAAAAATACAAGGTTTCCATCAGGTATGATGTTTTTTTTACGCTGTTGTGTGGTGGTGATGACGTGTTATTTCAACAGGAATTAGACGCATTCCTCTTGAAAGATACATCGTACAGTGTAACTCAGATATCCGCCCTCCAAGGTATTTGCAAGTGCTTGGATCAACCTACGATTTTTCTCCGATCATTCAAGGTGATTAAAATTAATTTATAAATAATTGCTGGTTTATGCAATATTTCATGACTTGGCATGTCGACGCAAAACCAAACAGACATTATTCATAGCGTTGACAAAAATACTCAAACAGGCTTTTAATCGCCTTATTACCCACTGCGGTGCAAGTTACCAACACGCAGTGTTTTTTTTAAGGTTTTCAAAATGGTGTCGTGGTGGAGCTTTAGGGTGTTAACACCATTTTCCCTTTTATGTCTGACACTTTTAACTCATTTTCACAAAAACGCAAGTTTCCGTCCAAATAAGCTTAATTGTTTGAACACGACATTCACTTTTGGCAAACAAACTGAAGAGAATTTCATAAACGGAAAGGTTCAATGTAGGTCTACACACTCATTCATTTACTCATTTTCGTGCCCGCTTTTCCTTTGGGGAGAGTCGCGGGGGCAGCAGCCCGAGGAGGACACGAAATACTTCACGATCAACAGCAATCTCAGATAGTTCTGCTCGCTCCACACCAAGACGGTACCAAGCAAGGCCGGAGATGTAGTCACGCCACCTGGTCCTTGGACGAACTTTGGGCCGCTTTCCCGTGGGTGTAGGCTGTAGCCTGAAGGACTTAGTTCGCCATTCTTTCCTGGGACATTCTGGATACATGGCCGAACTAACATAGCTGGGATCTCTCGATTCGGAGACGTGGCTTGACATCCCGGGCTTTACGGATTTCAGACCTGTGCTCTTTGTCACGAAGTGTCACACCGAGAACTCTTCGAAAATATCCCATCTCTGCCGTTTGTTCTTCTGACAGTATTCTTTCAGTCGTCACCTAAGATGCATGACCACATCATGTGGCGTGCAGAGGGGGCGAACGGGGCGACGGCCCCGGGCATCCAAGGCAGCGGGGCATCCAAAGAGTAAAATTACACAAATTTTAATGATGCAGCTAGATGGTTTTTCCTATTGCAAAGCTACCAACACATGCTGCATGGATCCAATTTTTCGAAACTTCTTTTGTTGTCAGCACTAATTTTTACGTATTCAAATGCCAGTAATTCTCAGCTTCTTCAATTTAAGGGACCTACACTCTGGGTGTGAGGCGCACACCCAATCAAACTGATAGTGACGTGACTTTTTCCAGATCGTGCGATCGAGGGAAAATCACAAAAAAGGATTGAAAGATGTGATTATAATCACTAATCAGGGTTGAGAAAAACCCGTTTTTTTTAAACCCATCTGCATTTTTTTAATCCGGGGTTTTCTGTTTTTTTTGAACAGAAACATGTTTTTGTTCCTTTTGAAAAAAAACACAAAAACCTCATTCTGAATTGTTTTTATTGCATGATGCAACATCACCATTCTCAGAATTACACAATAATGACTTGTTATACCTGTTATTGCATTCAAAGTTGAGGATGAAGAAATGCACCCCAGCTTTGTTTTCGCAAAGTGTTGTTGGTCAGTTCTCTCCTAAGTGGTAAGGCTTGGCAAGCATGCGCACAGCAAACAGAGAAAAGCCACTCCCACACAAACTCTACAGTTTCACGTCAAGTTTATGTTCATGCCCTGCTAGTTCAGCATCATTCTATAGGGTGTATTTTTTCAACATATGGTTTGGTATGGTCCTGCATCAGAAACAGGTTTAATGTAGAGAAGGCAAAAAATTTGATTAAAATATACCGATTTCACAAAGCTGAAGAAGATAACCAGTATCCAGTAGAATTTACTGTTCGAATTATTCTTCTCCTTTTTACCAGTCCTTCAAAGTTCGTTGCTGTTCGTTTTGTTTTATTAAAAACAATTTGCAGTTAACTGCACAAGTGTGCTGCTTAATTTACTTTTTACCTCATAGTAGTATTTTTCATAGGAAAAGAAGAGTGGGATTTTTGGTGGGTTTTATTGTTGTTTTAAGTTAACGTTTTGAAAACAGACCGGATGGTTTTAATGGTCAATTCCAATTACTTCAAGCCCGAAGGTAAATATCGACGTTGAATTGATTTTCGGAGCCAAATTTCAAAACTGTCCTATTTCAACGTATTTGATTTAGCTGATTTTTTGAAGCATCACTAGTTTCCTGTGTCGTCTTCTGTGCTAATACAGCCGCACACCTGTGCTTCGTTTTGAGCTTCGTCATTGATCATCAATTCAGGCGGATTGATCATAACGGCTCACACGGCTCGCCAGCATCTGTTTTTTCCTCTTAGTAATTGTACATATAACAGCCACATAATGACAAAACGAAAATTTTGTTGCGTAGCCTACATTATGCGCATGCTCAATTCTTGTGTGATTTACAAGTTTCTAACTGTCAACCCTGGATGTCCGCCATTCCCGCCGTATACCTTCTCTGCTCAACTGCTGTTCGACGCGACATTCGCGCAGCCTTGTATTTTTGCAGTTGCGAACTTCGCTGATGTAGCACTGAGTGTGTTCTACTCCCCTGTTTTAACGCGTTGCCGGCTATTTTTGCAGTTATGAACTGCTCTGTGTTAGGAGACCGCTGGTAATTTATGTTAATTACGGTGACACATTGTAGCCTATAACAACGTGCAAAGAGAGTGTGTGTAGAATAATATGCACAGGGATGTAGGAGAATGGAGACGTGGTGGGGGTATTGCTCCCTCTGGCCTTTCACAAGGGGTGCGGGGGGGTGCGGGAGCGGAGGTGTCTTTTCGTAACAGTATCATAGGTAATAACATGGTTTATCAAGATCGACTTGAAACGAATTTATTGCAGCCATTCGGGCACCCAGAAATTCAGAATTAATGATTTTCTATAANTTTTGTTATTATTTTTGAGGTCAAGATTGTTGATGAACAGAAACAAACATAACTGGTAACGATTCTCTTGTTTTTTATTAGTTTCCACTGTCCTTAACTCTGTTACTGGTCCCCCTGCTCTACCACTGCTCCGGCGACCCTTAATANGCATGTTATATCAACAAAATTCGCNAAAACATTGGTTTGCAAACGTCCATATGACGTCATATTATGACGTCANAAACCGCGTATATCCAGTAACAATGACCACCTGACGCCACTGCTCAATACTAGAATTGGGTAGGGGGGCATCCAATCAAGCAGTCGCCCCGGGCATCACCAGACCACTGCACGCCACTGACCACATGTGAGGGTCGGAACAAAGACCCATTTAAAAACTGAAAGCTTTTTGTTCTTTGAAATCTCCCGTTTCGTCACCACGGAGTAATAAAGCTCACGCAGAATTGCGTTAGCTTTACAAATCCGTGTATCAATCCCTTTGTTCCGACTTTCGTCACTCGTGAATACCACCCCAAGATATTTGAAGGTCTCCACCTACTGCGGTGTATTTCCGCTCACTTGCAGAAAACATCGCCTTGGGGGACTTAAGAGACATAATACCTCAATATTTTTAGAGCTAATTTTCGTTCCTTCTTGGTCGCACGCAGCAGAAAACCGATCAAATGCGAGTTGAAGACCCTGTTGCGAAGATCCACGCATGCAGTACCAATTCGTATGTAAAAAGGAAACTGTTCATCTTGCAGTTCCCAACAGTGACGCCCTTGTCGACGCGTCTGTGACTGTCTATCCACTTCAGGGCTCTTCAAATGTTTTAGGAGAGACCACATAAGCTATTGCACAACAGTTCGAGGGCCAGACATTTTACGTAATATGATTTTTTCGGGATATGTTACATTCTACCAAATCAACACATTTTTCGTAAATATATTATTTTTTCATTATTGGCAAAATGTGTTTTGCGCCCGGGTGAAATGGCTTCGCAGGTCGGATTTGGCCCCCGGGCCGTAGTGTGGAACACCCTGGTATGGACTATGAAGAGGAGTGGTGACAGCACACACCATTTTCGGGGTCCAACACCAACGCTGAACGGTTGTGAGTTAACTCCGTCGACATGGGCACAATCTTTTGAACAGGACTACAGTTACTTGACGGCCAGCAAGAGGCACCCGTCAGCACCGTACTCCCACAACAACCCCCAAAGCTTTTCACGGGTAACCCGGCCATATACTTTCCCGAGGTCGACAAAGCACGTGTGTAGTCTTTGGCATGCTCCCAGCATTTCTCGAAAATTTGCTGGAGAGTGGAAATTTGATCTGTACTGCTATGGCCACAACAAAGCCGGATTGGGTATCATCCAACTTTGGTTCAATTATTTTCGCGGCATCTTGGCATAGACTCTTCCTGGGAGGCTTAGCAAAGAGATGCCGCGATAGTTGGTTCATTCACTCCTTTATGTGTATGGGGATGATCAATTTGCTAATCTTTCGGCACATAGGTGTAGGATCAGGCAATTTTTGTGGGTGCGAAGGATTTTTTCCCGAATTCTCCTAAACTTGCCCGAAAAAAAATCCAAAAAGAGAAAGTGACCTCCAAAAAAAAGCTCTTCATGTGATTTTAGGCGCCACTTTTTTTCAAATCAAAGCATGTTAAGCGCAATTTTTGCTCACATTTGCCGGGTGTTTGCTCAGATTTTCGGGAATTTTGGGAGGGTTTTCAGAGATTTTGCCCAGATCTTCACAGATTTTGCCCGGATTTTAAGGGATTTTGGTGTTGATATTGATACTAAATGCCATTTAGGAACGTGTTAATTTTTGCTATTTGCTAACGCAGATGATAAGAGACAGAAAGCAAGCGCTTGATGCAAATCATTCAATTCTATGAAACGCAAACAAAATTTGAATCACTGGCTTAGATGTTTCTTAACTTTCGACAATATTTAACGCATCCCATTAAGTGCAGCACTTAATCTCAACTTTTTCAAGAAAGTATAATGTGTAAGTCGAGGGATAAGAGTGTACCATAATAACAATTTTCCCAATAATAAAACGTATGTGGTTTGCTGAAATTCAGCGGTGATGCATATTTTCGAAGCGCAGTTGGTTATGTTGTGTGTATCAATATTCAATGTGCTCTGGCCAGCAAAAACGTGTTTGCTGATTTTTTGTGGCCAAAGTCAAACTAATACGCTGTTTCACGACATTTAGCTTGGCAGATTGGACTGACTTTTTGCAAAATTGCTTGCAATATTTCTACAAGGTATGTAGCAACTACTAAAATTGTTTGTACGATCTTTAAGCGTTTGTAGAAATTTTGTTGAATTGTAATCAACAGTTAATGCGCTCTCGCCAGCATAAAGATGTTTGCTAACTTCGCTATGGTCGCAGCCATAAAAACATTTTGTTTTCCCGAGATTACAACAGGTAGGTTCGGTTGTTTGAGACATGGAACTAGTGGTCTGTTTAAGGGGCGGAAAGCGAGGCACTGGCTTCGTCCTCCCTATTTAGGGGCCCCCCTCGAGGTGTTGCGCGTGTAAATTTGTCTCATTTGTGGTGAAAAAAATATTATCCACTCTTATAATATACTCTGAATGAAACAATAAGTACTCTGCCTTCAAAGGGGCCCCCGACAGCCACTGTAATGTGCAGATACTCTGCTTTCAAAAAGGCCCCCAACAGCAACTGTTGTGTAAGTAAGCCTACTATGGTTTCAAAGGGGCCCCCAAAATCCCTGTAATGCGTAAGTACTCTGCTTTGGAGGGGCCCTCAACAGCAACTGCAGTGAGCAAGTAGGCTCCTATACTTGCAAAGGGGCCCGCAGTAACAACTCTAACGAGCAAGTACTCCGCTTTCAAACGGACCCCTAACAGCCACTGTAATGCGTAAGTAGGCATACTGAAGGGGGTCCTCAACACCATTTGCAATGTCTAAGTACTCTGCTTTGAAAAGGACCTTCAGTATAGCAACTGTAATGTGAAAGTACTCTGCCTTCAGAGGGGCTCCCGACAGCAAGTGTAATGTGTAAGTAGGCTACTCTGCTTTCAAAATGGCTCCCAACAGCAACTGCAATGTGCACGTACTCTGCTTTTGAAAGGGCCGTCAGCAGCGCTCTGCTTCCAAAGGGGCCCCCAGTATAGCAATTGTAATGTGCAAGTACTCTGCTTTGAAAGGGGCCTCCGATAGCAACTGTAATGTGTAAGTGCTTTTCTTTCAAAGGGGCTCCCAACAGCAACTGTAAAACGAGAGAAGTGGCGGTCGATGCCAGCTTGCTATCGCTTAACGTTTATGTGTTGCTAGCTTTATCTCAACAGCTTTCAATGTTTTAAATTGTGTATCATGAAAACCCTTTTGCATTTTCTGTTATATCAATCATGCCGTAGTTTCAGGAACATATCCTTGGGTGGCCCGCTTATCCCATTCCTAGGATTGATCAAAAGTTCTTACCACGGTTGACTGAGTATAATGACGTCATCAGAGGGCCTCCTTTTCAGCCTTGCCTCGGGCCTCCCCAACCCTAAGTCCACCACTGCATGGAACAATATTTAAAATCTTTGATATTAGTTAGAAAAAGATGCATTTGAAGCTTTACTTCCAGTTAGCAAATTTTGTGCGTGGCGTAGCAGAATAAAACTAATTTCTAACTTAAAATTCGAGTAGGTTTTGGGCTTATTGGCAGAAAGTTACCAGAAAGCTAAGTTTCTTTTATCTTTTATTCTATTGTACTATCTGTTGTGACTACTCGCATTAAGAATGAAATGAAAACACCTTGATCTTCATACAAAAAATTGATTTTCCATTTTTTTGTTGCTATTTAGATAAAAAGCACGCCAAATTTGAGTTGGAGATTAAATTAGAAACTTTTCTGTCTGAACTAAAACATTTCAAATCTGTGTTTAGATAGAAGCGGAAAACGGTTGTATTTTTTACGCAAAGATATTGCAAGATTTATCAAATATCCATGTATTAATTTTTGATGAGCAGTTTCGTGCAGATTTGTGATTTTGGATTTTGAATGTAGTGTAGTCATTGGAATTCAAGTGGATAGGTTTATGATAAAACCTTTTGGTGAACATGTTTGCAGTCGTTCAGTATCTCAGTTATTTTTTATTATTCTTGTTTTTACATACAAGACGCCGGCTATAACACAACGATTGATTTCAGGACGAAGAGTTGGAATTCTGAACACAGAGTACGGTTGGCCAACAGCTGAGGAAATGAAACTCGACGAATCTCAGCTAAAAGCTGTTAAAAGCGCTTTAACCAGTGAACTGTCGGTGATACAAGGACCTCCTGGAACTGGAAAAACTTACATAGGATTGGTTGTAATGAAGTTGCTGCTTGCTAACAGGTTGGTCTTTGCAATGATCACATACTAATCAGACTAATATTTCTGAACAATGGCACAGAATCTGATGAGCCCCTGTTCAGTTTTTCAGTTTTACCGAATAATGGCTTTGCGATGGGTCGCTGGGAAGTTCCTGATGGGATTCAGAAAACGTTGAACTGGTGTAAAACATTTGATGGAGGTTACTCATAAAAAAGTGTACTTAGACGTTTTTTTCTTTCAACTCGAATTTCATTTGCCTATCTGAGGCTTGGGGCCGACTTTCCCTGTCACTAATACGTTACAAACTTCTAGTTCATAGTTATCTCTTCTCAAAAAGTTCTGATGTCCATAGATTTGTTATTTTTTTCTAGGCAAACTGGGCAGAATGACTTTCCCTCAGGTTGTTGGGGTTATCCCTGGTTGGGTTTCAGAAAACGTTGAACTGGTTTGCAACATTTCAACATATTTTACTCAAAGAAATAAAACTTAGAATTTTTTTCCATTTCAAATTATACTTGCCTTTTGGAAGCTAATGGCAAACTTTCGTTATCGCTAATAATCATGAAAGAACTTTGATTTGGTCCTTTCGTTTATCAATAAAGTCTTTCCATAAAATGTACTTCTTGCTTTTAGGCAAACTGGGAAGACAGATGATATAGTTGTTTCGATAAAAAAAACTACAGCAAAGTACTGTATCAAAAAGAGATGGAATGATATCAAAGCAGGCAAGGTCGATCCACGTCCTCGGGGTGAACCTCTTTTGCGCTTCTTCGGGAAAATCGTTAATCTCAAATATCCCGACATGAACCAAAATTTTGGCTTCAGTCTGCCACCATATGCCGTTACCCAAATAATCGAATAAAAGATTATGCAAAGAACACCTGTTTCAATATCCAGTAATGTGGGTCTGAATGAAGGTTTTTACAGCTGGTTTTCCTGGAAGAGGCAGACCATAATTTGGTCAGATTCCATCGTTTTCACGTGTGGCAAGGGCTGCAACCAGCGAAAAGTTTGGGGGGGGGCAGAAGTCACTTTTGGCAACGATTATGACGTCATGGATGTGCAGTCACCATGGTGCGACCTTTCTGCTATGATCAGCTTACCAACAGTGGTGAACCCTTTTCAAAGTGGAGGAGGGCACAAGTGCACGTCAAAAACACTATGGAAAATTTTTTTTCATAAAGCGATTTACTTTAACAATGCACCCAATACAGATTGTGTTGCTTAAACATAACTGATGATAAATTCAGAAAAGCGTAAGTTCCTTCACGATTATTACCAATCCCACACGCTCTTTCACTAAACGCTTAGATATTTTAGTCTTTTTGAAGTTTTCAGATGTAAAACCAATAAATCAATCAATCTTAGACATAAGTTAATATAATAAAACACAGAAGAATAGATGACACATTATACAAATAACACAGAAAATAACATTCATACAGACCAACAAATTTGACATGATTGAAGGTAGTTCCTGGATGTTCCTGCTAGAAAATCAGCTAACTGCTAGATTGAAAGTCTTACAGCTAACAGTGAGAAAATCCTTCCAGTTTTAGCAGCAAATCAGCTAAAATGGCAACACTGTGTAGCAGTAGCCTCGGTTGGTAGCCTATGGCTTCCTGCTCTGTGAGGTCACATTCACAACCACAACGTCACTTTCATGAAACGGGTGGTTTCACTTTACAACTAGCGCTTCAAAACTTGTCTCCGGTTCTGTGTTGGGAGTTTTCGGAAGAAGCATGGTACATTGATTGGTTAAAAGTTTTATCCTATATGACGCAGCACATACGTATGCGAAAAAATTGTCTTGAGAAGAACTTCACGTAGAGGTAATGCAGTGTCGAGAAATAGCTTTCCATGCGGAGTACGTGAATGCCATCATGTTTGCAAAAAATTTCGGGGGGGTGTGGCAGTTGCCCGGTTTGCCCGTTCCTGTTTGCGGCCCTGGATACAACGGAAGCCGGGGCCGTTGTATTAATTAACAAAAATGTTTCCTGTCTCTGCAAACATTTTTACTTGGTACCACTAAAATGTATTCCAGGCTGAAATTTCTTTTGTAAACACGTTAAATCTAAGGAAACAAACACGTTCATACATTGTAACTGTGAAGTGGCTTGTTTTTCATTGGGTGATTATTTGCGTATTCATTATTGCATGGGACAAGGTGGTCCTGTGGTTTTAATATAAAATTAGGGTTATGTGTTTATAAATTTCTAGTAATTATAAAATTATAAGAATTGTATACATCGGATGTAAATGTTCTGCCAGACACAAAGGAGGTAAGCATTTATTGACGATGATTAACTGCGCTTTCTTTAAGCCCATGGGGCGCGCCTCCCAAGGGGGTTGTCAATAAATTTCCAGGGGGCGCAAGCCCTTACGCACCGTACAACATATAAAATTTGATCAAAATATTTACCAACAAATACATTGGCTTTCAAAACTTATTTAAAGTCAGGGGGCTTGAAACAAACGACAATTACTTAAGGGAGATGTTGTACAGAAACGGTTAAGAACCACTGCTCTAACCCCTTCTGCAGTTGGCAAAATTTGTTTTTGAAATCTTGCGATTATACGCACGCTATTCATATTTCATCGAAAAATGAATTTGTATCTTTGGAAAATGCAGAGAAATAACCGGAAAGTTACCGATTCTCGTTGTTTGTTACACAAACCACGCCCTGGACCAGTTTCTTGAAGGAATAAGTGATTTCCATCCGAATGGAATAGTTCGCGTGGGAGGTCGATGCAAAAACGAAAACCTGGCGAAATACACGCTGTCCATGATCAAAAGGAATACTCAAACAAAACGATTCAACAGAAAAACGTTTTACCAGTTAAGAGGTTTGTTTAAAATTTTTGTGTTATGTTTTTGTAAAACCGGAAACTTCTGTAGATAATCTTCAATCTCTTTACTAAATCGTTCTAGATGCTGATTGTTTTGTTTAGCAACAAGTTTAGCTCAAGAAGCCCAGAAATCCCCAAAAGCTTTTGTGACTCAATGAGTATTGAATATTTGCGAAAATCCAGGCCCTTTTTCTGTTTGTTTAACTCGACGTCATTCCACTAGAATAGAACATTACGCATCTTGAAGTCCTGGCCAACCCGTGGAACAGGTTTATAGAGGATAGGAATATGCAAATAACTGTAAATAAACCTTCACAATTTTACAATCCATATCTTTGTTATGAATAAAGTATAAAAACTTTGTCCATTTTTGAGGCATGTTAAAAATGATGCACACACATCGTTTGAAAGTATGTACTTTCCGCGATGGGTGTAAGCAAGGAATCGATCAGCAAATTTTTAATAGGAAATCGATTTCACATACAATTAC
>JGI24158J21664_10005418_pt1 | contig 16683 bp, 14 predicted proteins | sample Ectturendosymbi3_FD_21664 | JGI IMG/M metagenome (IMG submission 21664)
ACTTTTTACTGCAATTCATAATAATAGGCCAATAGCGTATGGGGGGCCCCACGTGAAATTTCGGGGGGGGCCTCACTTACCCTTGCCACGGCACTGGTTGTCGGTATATCCAAACGCCTATACTTTCGTTTAGCAACGGTAAACTAAGACGGTAAAAGTTAACTGCCGTTAGCTAGCAAGTTTACACTTAAGCTCCTGACCACACTACACCAAAAGTGCAACTGCCATGTGGAACAGTAGAATTTTTGAATTTTTCACGCTGGTTGGATGCGTTTTTCGCTGTACGAACAAAATCGTCGATTGTAAAAAGTTTTAAATATATTATTGTTTGATGGCATTACAGTAAACCAGTTCACTCCTAGTGCTTGCGAAGTCATCCAGAGCCTTCGCGTTGAGAAACACTGGTTTATGCGCACAAACACGCATTTATAAATTTTATACGCTTATGAAGTATATCCTATACCAACAGCTTTTTAGTGTCTTTTGCTGACCTAGTTACTTCGCCTAATGGTCAATGCAGGCCTGCTTTTAAGTCAAGTCGAAGGGGGTTTATCAGAATCCTCGTTGTTGTATCTGCAACAGTGTTGATGCATTTGAAACAGAAATCGTTTGATTTTTGCAATAACGAATGGTTTCAATTTTTTGTTCTGCGCAAACTGTTGTCTAACATATTACACTGCTTAGCCACGAGAGCTTCCTAACTGTGGACTCCTCTGCAATTTGCGGTTTTGTGCAATGGCACATACAGCACGCTTCTACGAAGCGTATAGATGGAAAGTAGATTTGTACGTGCCGGTGTCAAGCGAAATTTCTGACCTCTGCGAAATTTCTGACCTATTATTTTTGTCAACTATTTTGCTTCTCAGAGTAAAGAAATAAAGTTTGGCAAGTACTTTTTAATGTGTGTTGTGTAAATCAAAGCTTTTTGGTTAGCTGTCAGATAGCCACGACAAGCTACAGAACGGGAATACCTATAACCACTGAAAAATATTGGACTTAGTGTTAACCTCAATTATATTTCTTTTTCTAACCCTAACTCCAATCCTCACCGGACACACTTACCTCAACACTAAACTCTAAGCCAGATGTTGGCAACCTTTCCCTAGTCGAGGGACAAAAACAAACTCTGCAAGGTGTGGCGGGCCGTACTAATATTCTACCAACAATTCCGTTTTATTTGCTGTTTATGATGTTGTTAAAACTTGAGAATTTGCGGAAGTTTAATCAGATTAACTCCTGATTTTCACAGTTGATAACGAACGCCCAAAATGCGACATACAGTACATTTATAGCCAGGGCTGCGGAGCCGTCGTAAAAGTGACACAGCTCCGGCTCCAGCACTCTTAATTTCATGAGTGTGGCCCCGGGTCCGGAGGATTCTTTTTTCATGGCTCCAGCTTCTGTTCGTTTTCACACATTATTACTTTAATTGTCTTGGTGTGCCTCAAGTTGATTGGAAAATGAACTAAATCAAGTACACAAAACTATGAGAATATACCAAACCTTTTTGAGTAATTTAATTTGGTATTTTTATACAAGCAGCGCTCTTACCATAAGGAACTCAGCGAAAAAACAACAATCACAGGTTCAGACAATTCAGAAAACAACTACTAGCAGAAACGTAACTGAAGATAACGTTAAAATGTACAATTTCTGGAAAGGCAGTTGCTGGTTTTGTTGTCAATGCCTGAGGATCTTTTGTTATTTTTTACGATCAGAATCAAGAAAATGGCTGTTTGCCAAACTACATTTGTGTTCGAGCATTTGAACACAGACCAGTCCCAACTGACCAAGTGTTTTGGGCTTGTTGCATATTTTGCCTGTTGCAGTATTGGCGATTCCAGCTAAAAGCGCTGCCTGGGCAAGCCATGCAAAGAGCGCAAAACGCAGTCGATTACCTCTCTCATGTGTTCTTTCTAACATGCAAACATTTGCATTAACACAAATGCGAAGATGTGTTTAAAAGTCCTTTGTTCAAAGAAATAATATAACTTCTAGCAAGAAATACACATTTGACCTTTGTAAAATAGCTGAAAACATCTGGTTTCTAATATTTTGCACCCATAAGCAGTGATGAATTGCAAAGTAAAGCACAATTTAACCTGCAACGCTTAGGAGAAATAAGACTGGTTACCGTGCTGAAAACATAGATTTTTTCCACAGATGAAAACTTCAGGAAAAGACTACATTTATTTTTATACCCTCTTGATAATGTGCTGCTATGCAAAGCAGTGCTAGCTCGCTACCATAACTTTCGTGTTATATGCAACTGCTTCTAAACGTAATGTTTCCTAGCGAACTTTGCCAGTAATCTAGTAAACCTTGCTAGTAAGCCTAATTGTTTCTAATAAAAATTACTACTTTACAATGGTGTGCCGTGGATTTACGCTTAAATAAAAGCTGCAATGGTGTCATATCTAATCATACTCCGTGCTAACAGCATGGTTACACAGCTACAAAAGCTGTGGATATTTTATTATATATCTACTCATTATAGCTCAGTTCTTTTTAGATCGCTACACTCCTACAGACCCGGTTTGATCATTCTGACTAGAAAGTAAGGTGTTGTGGTAGTTGACGTTTTTCTTACTTCTGCAACAGTGATTCTCAACCATTTCGCTGAAGGGAGCCAAATCCAGAACTACGATTTTGGTAGACAGCAGCACAAAAAATTTTGCGACAAGTCAATTAACACGTTGTATTTTAATGCACTGGCGAAGTCTGTTACACAAAATATTAGAGGTGTTACTGAAGGAAACTGTTTATCGAAAGGCATCCTTTCCCAGCAAAGAATCAAACACTAAGCTCTCACAAAGTATAATTTTGCCTACGAAGTAGGCATCATCAACTCTTATTAAACAGAATCTGTTACTGAAAGATTGCTAAAAGCAGCACAGAGGATGCTTGGGAGCTGCATGCAGCTCTAGAACAGTGTTGAGAACCATCGTTCAACAAGTAACACCACGCCTGCCAGCTAAGATGTCACAGCCTTAGCGATTATCAAAGGCTTGCAGATCCATTGTTGCAGTCTGGTGTCGTAACTCGTAACAGTCGCTTGTGCTATAAAGAGGACTGTAGGTAAAGTAAGTCTAGTTTTCAGTCTATTTGGCAAAACCGTTGGTGTGTAGGAAAGGACCCGGAACCGAAGCTACCTCTCAAATGGCTATAGCTTCAGCTCCGGTCCTAAATTTTAAACTGAGCTCCGGCTCCTGTTTTGTAAGTTGAGTTTCGGCTCCTAATTTTTCATTTGAGCTCCGGTTCCAGGCAAAATGCGCAGCTCCAGTGCTCCGGAGCCCTGTTTGTAGCACAGTGCGGTTTCCCATAGGCAGTTCCTCATAAGTATGGAATACAAAAAGTCACAAGGAAGGCAGATTCATGGTGTATAATAATACCACTAGACGGGCCATACAGGTACTACAATTTGTAAAGGGGCTGCAGGCCGGATGATTTTGCTTAGCGGGCCGGATCCGGCCCGTGGGCCGTAGTTTGCCGACCCCTGCTCTAAGCCCTAATCATCAGTTTTTACTCTGTGCATGCGCACATGGCGTGAAGTCAGAAATTTCGCTTGACGCCGTTTTTTCAGATCGTGGTTAGTGTAGAAACGATTACAGACGTTCTTCGATTTACGACGAAGTTCCGATATTAGAAGGGTTGGTAAACGACTAACGGGGATTTCGTCGTAACCAGGATTTATATGATATACCGTGTGCAATATACGGTACACTGAACGTTGCGTATGTTAAGGTTGCTAACATAACATCGATGTTTGTGTCACGCTGTACACACAACACGTCAAGACATGTCAAGACATATCAAGACATGTCACATGAAGGACATGTCAAGACACAGCAGTTAAATGAAATTTTACGCACCAAAACATCACATACACAAACTCGTTTTATACGTATCTTATGCGAGCGCGCCCGTGACTCCAAACGTCATAAACTGAGTGCCGAATAAACCGAGGAGCTCCTGAACTCAGTGGTGTAGGAGCTGGGTGTGAAGGGGTGCAAGCGCACCCTCGAAAGTATTGATTCGTCGAAAATTAGGGCAAAATCTCAAAAATTTTGGTAAAAGAAGCTTTGACAAAAACTACAACGTCAAACTGGGGTTGAGCCCATGGGTGGCGGAACCTTTTTCAAAGTGAGGGGGCACAAGAGGTCGTCAAAAAAACTATATAAATTTTTGTGCTTTGAATTAGCAACTGTGACGTCATAAGCATTGAAATATGTCGTGATTAACTACGCCATATGAAGATCAAAATTACACTATTTTAGACAAAATTACACCACTATGAAAACGTATTGGTGAACCACCTGAAATTCAAATAGGCTGTTGCAGGGGCGACTCCAGGTCAACAGCGTCACTCGAGCTCATTGCACGATTTATACTGACTGAATGCAATCGTTCGAGGCTTGCGCCACTGAAATTTCCATTTGCTTTCATTCTGGCTGGCACTATCGTTGCTCTGTGGTGTTAGTTACAGTACATAACAATGATGAGAAGTTCTTATGATGACTTCACTGTTGAGTAACGTACGTCATAGAGCAATGATAACGCCAGTTAGTCATCTGCTTACTAGGCTTATTTATATTAGCCCGAGTTACTGGGCAATGTATCGTTCGTTTGAATTTATTCTCGAAATGGGAACTGTCCACTGGATTAGAATTTAAATTCAATGTTCTATATGCAAATCCAGTGCTTCAAAAAACATTCAATCTGATATTGCAGAGGGCAGCTCGGGCTTTACCGATGAGGCCGAGTGAAGCGCGAGCGAATGAACGCAAGAGAACGCCTACCTACCACCAAAGAGGTTTTTGAGGCAACATGGTAGAGGAAAATATAATGTACCAACAGCTACAGAAAATGTGTAAAGAGAAGTTTGTCGCATAAAGGTTTTGCGGGCAAATTTAGGGAAATTCGGGCAAAATATCCTTTGCACCCCCAAAAATTGCCTGCTTCTACACATGACTGAACTGGACTAACTAAGACGAGGTGATGCACGGCACCTTAATGCTGGGCATTCATGTGAAGCTGAACCAAAAGATATTCATTTCTGTTTCGACGGAAATAATCCCTGTCACATTTCTGATGTGGTGAGTGCTAGCGACGTAGATGGAGGTAGAATTTGCCACACCTTCGGAGAAGTGCTTAGTAATGGTACGTTACGTAACAGGAAGCTATCATTCTATAATACTCTGTGGTTTTAGCGTCGTTACGTATAGAGTAATATCACCAGGAGTTGCTTTACAGCATGGCACACACCTGCAGTTCGTGTTTTCCTGCAGTAATGCTTCGCCAACCTCACGCGCTACTGTCCCACGAGTCTTCAATTATATAAACAGTCATCTACAGACCTAAAATCACCCATCTATTATGAACGCAATTCCTTATTAATAGGTCTGTTATGAAATAGTCTGTTGTGACCTAGACTGCTAAGAACGTGGTCTTTTAAGAACGTGTTCTATTATGAAGTAGCAGTGCATTACGAACGTGATCTGTTATAAAATAGTGTGCTACTCTGTTATGAAAGCCGTCTATTACGAAATGATCTGCTATGAACTATATATGATATTTTCTTACTAATTTTTAGCAGAACAACTTGTTTTCTCATAGATACGAGTTTTAAAATGAAATTGCACCACCGTTGGCCCCCATGGAAAAATACACTATTGCCTTCCCCTAGAAAAACTTTTTCGACACCATGTACGTTGTGATCTGGTCTGTTATGATCATGGATTGTTGTACGAAAGTGGTCTGTTATGAACAGGCTTGTTATGAACAGGTCTGTTATAAACGGGTCTGTTATGAACGGGTCTGTTATGAACATGGTCTGTTATGAACGGGTCTGTTATGAACGGGTGTGTTATGAACGTGGTCTGTTATGAACGTCGTATGTTTTGAGTGGTCTGTTATGAGTGGTTTGTTATGAACACGTCTGTTTTGAAAGAGAACTAAAATGTACACCGATCACCGGCTTCGAATAAATGAATATACCATCAACAAGTACTGCGTTAGCAACAACATCTTTGAGAAATATGTCAAGCTCACTGTACGACCCATGCTATTCAGTGAAAACAAACTTGTATAAATTATATGCCATTGGCAAATGGACTATTGGAATTCGTGAGTGTTTTCAAAGAATGTTTTTACCATTGCTTCCGCTGCTGCAACAGAACTATCGGTAGTTACATTGAAGATGGCCGAATGTGCATCGAAATTACCCGGAATATCTAGAAAACTAGATTTCGGTTCACCAGCACATATTTCTGCATAGCCACGGTCGTCACAAAAGCAGCACGCCCCACATATAAAAGCTCTGTTGTAGTAGGCGTTTGTTGGTGGTGCTTTTGCAGACTAATTTCCGCTAAGCATTTGACGTTACCACTACGGGCCAGGGCAATCACACCAAGCATGCGAACGCAGTCAATCTACAAAGGTGTAGGTCGAAGGTACAGTGAATACCGTAATGCGTAGACGCCACGACTCACGTTTCAGAATCGTTTTTCACGACATGAGCTAGAACGACGACGTTAACCACTTCATGACTTGGTGCTAAGAGAGGCAATGAAACTTTCTCAGGTGCTCACGCTTCTAGGCTACATGCAGTGTGCAACTAGAACTGGAGATTGTGGGTTTACAGAGTTTAGAAATGGCAGCAGATTATTTAGTTCCTACTTTAATAATACGAGTTTTCATACATGTGGAAACATGACTTGTCAAAAAGCTGCGAAAAATTACAAAAGACAGAGAGGTTCTGAAGATTAAACATGTTTTTGCTTCATCAGATAGAGTCAATTCAGGATGGTCAGCTTCAAAGGCAAAGCAAACGAGGCCCACTTTGGTGTTTATTGCTTCTTTATAGAAAAAAAGTAGCCTACCAACGTGACGAATTCTTTGTGTGTTGGTTGTGTCGTTTGTGTTGCGATGGGCGGACTGGCATCACGACTTGAAAACCTGTTCAAAACGTTTGAAGCAGATCCAGTGAGAATACTGATGTTGGGTTTGGACTGCGCCGGTAAAGCTTATCTAATTACTATAGTCGTGTACCTAATTATCCGTTTATGCTGTTACTTTAATTTTGTACATCTTATAAGTGCTACCTTGTTTACAGTCTATAGCTGCTGTTTCGTGGCTCTAGTTTCTTTTTAAGGGGTTGATCACCTTTTTGAAAAATTGTGTCATCTTTTCTTTTTCAATATTGTTATTAATCTCATATAAGCTTCATGCATGCTGGTAAACATCTCGAAAATGATCTTCTTAACCCAGTGGTTCTAAATTTTTTGTTATGGCGGGCTCTTTTTACTGTCCCCAAAGCAATTGTTGGCCCATCGTTTTCTCAGTGTTTTTTGGGGGTTACAAAAATTGTTTTTCTCACTGTTTACTCAGAAATGCAACAATGTTCACTGTATCAGATGGCCATATAGGACACAACACCCAATCCTGAACTGCAAATATTTATCTTTCTTATGCACAAAAATCTTCATGTAAGTATGTAAACGAAAGGTCATTTATTTCAAAGTCATTTCACTTGTTGCTGGTGAGTTCTCTGCTTTTGCAACTCACAGACAAGTCTGGCAATTCGTGGTTGCGCTTTCCAGTTGATTTCGGCAATTTGATTTTATGCGCAGTGGAGTAGAAACCCAGCTTTAAAAAGGCATGTGGAAGCAAATTTAAGTATGCAGCATGTTGTCGTATCGGATAAGTTTAAGTAAAAGCTGAAAGGAAAGTACTTTTCAACACAACTGTAAAAAATACCACCCTCTAGTTTGCTTAACAAACTGTTAGTCAGCGTAAAAGAAACTGACCCTAAAATTGAAGCAAGCTACTTAATTAAGTTGACAGCAGCTTGTGCTGCCAGCTACTAGGATAGACCCATGCATAGTTTGGAATTATAAAATTCCCTATCAATTTTGACGTGCAATAACGGTTCTGATAGGACAGGTTATCTCAGTTCCTGTCATAACACTGTGTTAGTGTTAGATACAACGTCTGACCACTGAAGAGTGAATGTACGTCACAGAACAACCGACGTGTTGCACGATCTAAAACTAAACTTCAAATTTGCACTTCTCCGCGGACCGGTAGAATACGCGTGGCGGACCCGCAGCTGAGAGCCATTGGTTCAGGGACAAAGTAATGTAATTTATATTGCAGGCATCTTTCTTATGTTTAGGTTTCCGAATGACACTGATTTGCCCTTTCCAGGCCTGCGTAATCTGCAGCTTTTTACGTTTGACTTACACAACACATCCACCTTTTTATTTCGTTATGTTCAAATTTGCCCATGTCTCAAGCATCGTGAATGTGATCCGTGTGAAACCTAAAGCAATTTCATGCTGTCAGTCGGAAGGAATCCTTTCCCAGCAAAGAGTGAGACACTAAGATATGACAGAGTATATATTTCGCCTACAAGGTAGGCATCATCAGCTCTTATTCAAATAGAAGTAATTTCATTTTTTTAATTACAAAGCTCACAATCATGACGTATAACAAAACCTAAGCTAATTTTGTTAATTTTTGGTGACGGCAATTGGCGGCAGGCCAAGGCCTGATTTGTGCTTATTGCCGGGGCGGTTCACTCAGTGGCTGTGGATCGAACACCCAACCTTCCAATTGAGAGGCGGACACTTCACCACTGAGCTATATAGTATTGATTTTTGCATAATACTTCCACCCCAATGAAAAGTAATAAATTTTGCTCCAATTTTAGTCTGCACAGAGACTAAATTTTGGGAGTCCTCATTGCCCACTTTCTGCTGTGATTGTCAGAGACGCCGGAGCAGCGGGAGGGCAGGGTAGCACTAAAAGAGTTGAGGGCAATGTAAACTTATAAAAAGCAAAAAATCGTTACCAATTGTGATTGTTTCTGTTTAGCAACAATGTTGACCTCAAAAATAAAAACAAAAATTATAGAAAATGATTCTGAACGTTCTGGGTGCGCGAATAGCTGCAATAGATTTGTTTTGAGTCGATCTTTATCAACCATGAAATGACCTATGATACTGTTATGACAAGGCGCTTCTGCCCCCGTTGACCCCCTTATGAAAGGGCAGGGGGGCAACGCCCCCATCATTACCCCACTCTCTGACGTCCCTGGTGATTGCAATTTTACAGTAAGTCATTCTGACTAGTGGTTGTTGTGAGCAGGCCCGTAACCAGGGACATGGGCGTCCGCAGAAATTTTTCCATGGGGAGCAACGTCGACATTTTGCTTACCATTTTCAGGTTGCAAATGGATGTTCACGAAACGCTTTACCATTTCTACACCACAAAAATGCCCCATGTTATGGCAGCAATCACAAAAAAGCGCTTCGTTGGCAGCAATAGCTAGGTATATTACGATAATTTACAATTTTACACAAAACGCTGTCTGCAGAGTTTCAAAGCAGGGTACTTCTTTTCAAGGAAGCATTACCATGGTTTTTAAATAAAAAAGCATTACCATGTTCTTCAACGAAACCACAATATACGATTTTATTTTACATAGCAAGACCTCTCATAGTGTCACTTAGAAACACGAGTTTCAAACGCCTGCAATCTTGTCCAAAGCCATAAATAAAGCCTTGCTTGTCTTTGCTAACTTTTTCACGATGGACGCTCATCATACACAAACCGGTTGAGTCGACCTGCATGTTGACAAGACTATGGACAATTTATTAAAATTAGAACACCACGCAGCCTTAAAAAATTGAGCAGATGAATTATGAAAACTCATCACAGCAAATATACAGTAGCTGTGCACTCAGAAGTCGGAACTAAACCTTAACTTTTAAGACGTATTCCCACAAGCCTGCATACTAGACGTATTCTAACAAGCCACGTAGTTTTAGACTGTGTTAAAAGAAGCCTGCATACGTGTAGTTTGATTAAGCCAGGGATAGGTAAACTGCGGGCCGCATTGCAGTCCGCGAGGGCATGTTGTGCGGCCCACAAGGCAGCCTCGCGTACATAGATAGTACATATTTCGAGTTTATGTTGAAGTAATTTTGTCGATTAGATCAGAATTCTCGAGATTTTATTCCACACGTTTCATTCGAAACCGCATTTTTAATAATAAGCAAGATATGAAATAAAACAATGCGAGGTTATAATAATATTATCATTAAATCATATTTAAGCGTAAATTATAAGGCAAGGTAGACAAATGTAATATATGCAGCTCCTGGTACAAGTTTTTAGTGTGGTCCTTCGAAGAAAATGTTTGCCCACCCCTGGATTAAACTATTCACTCGGGCACATGGGTCACACTAACAGTGGATTTTTAAACTTGTGGAAGCATTGCTGCAGATTTACTCATGCTTCTTTTCAAACAGTACACATCTACATGGCTTACCGCTATCAGCAGTCACTGTGACACTGCATTACCTGCCAACATGTCTGCGTTCAGCAACCACATGTAACAAAACACCTGCCATAACTTGAGCTTTTCAAAATTTCTTTCCCTATAATTCTTATACAACAAAGACCAATGGTAGAACAATGTGCTCGCACTCTTTGCAACCTTCTGCCGCAGACAAAGGAGCGGACACGAGTGAACTGCAAGCTCAACACTGCATGACACCAGAACAGTGAACCTGGTTCTTATGCAGTGTGAGTGTCATGCCGGCAAATAAACCGTCATTGCAAGAATTAAATCAATTAATCTGAATTAAGCTTCTGACAAGAGATTTTCTAAAAATTTTTGGTTCTTAATCCCAATTTCCAGGGGTTGGGTAAATGCTCTTTCCCCCCCCCCTGCGGGCGCCCATGCCAGGGGCGGAAACCGGGCAATTGCTCGGCCCGAAATTTTCAAAATCATTTTGAAAGTGACAATAACTGTTTCAGATACTTGTTAGGTAAAACAACAATTTGCAATCATTTCCCTCCCCCGAAAATATCAGTTGGTTGCGGCCCTTGTTGTGAGTGACCATAATCACTGGCAGTAAATGGTAGTGAATGGGACATTTCAGTGCTCTACCTAGGTGTAGGTCTAGCGAGACTGTAGAAGCGAAACGTTCCTGATTTCTGGTTTTCAGAATCAAATCCGGATTTGCAGACAAGCAACACTACATAAACCACCCTTCCTGATAAAATGGTAGCGTGTTAGACCTGGAACCAGACTTACCATTGAATAGATTTGAAATTCTTTGCACAATTTGTGAAGTTTTTGATAAGCTATAATGATGAGTTGTTCGAAAATCGTAGAGATAAAGTCTGCTTTGAAAGAGGGCAGATAGAGAGAAGTTTTGTACGGGAAAAAGCTATATAAAAATGAACTTAGTGGTAGTTTATGTAGTGTTGCTTGTCCGCAGAACCGGATTTGATTCTGAAAACCAGAAAACTTTTCGGATCAGGACAGTTATTGGACTCGAAACACGCATGGTGGAACATAATAACCTTCTTTTGTACTAATTGTGGTACAGTTGGTTGAAAACGCGCCACCAAAGCTGGTAGGATGGGTTTGATTCCCGATCGGGTCATGGTGATGATTTGGACAACGGTACATGCGGCCTGTTCAGTCTCGTTGATGGATGAGCGTAAGGAAACGGTTCATGCGTGGTGCTGTTTTTCACTTACCACCAGAACAGCATTCACTGCGAAAGCATCACGGCGCAAGTAAGCGGAAGTTGGTGCCGCAGACCACTCGTGACACTCCGGAAGGAGTGCAGAAACCGAGTACAAACGAAACTGAACTACTGTAATTGTACCTGACACATTCTTAACTAAATGCTGGTAATACAAGTGTAGTCCGCATTTATAGCGAGTAACTGAAAGTACGTAATTAATGAAAGAAGCATACACTAATCCCTAATTATACACGGATACGTATCAGCTTTTTGAAACCAAGAATGCTGAATAAGAGTTTGGGTGAGGAGGTTGAAAAGGAGGTGCAACAAAATACTTTTGCAAATTTTGTCCAAATTTGTTTAACACTTTTTCCCCGCGAGCTTCCAGAAATCTGACAGTCTTAAAAATCAAGCGCAAAATACAAAGCTTATTCGCTTTCAAACAAATTTTCGTTTTATGATCGCTCAAACACTGGAATTTCTGCCATTCAGATATATGATGAGATCAAGCCTAATACTTCGTCCGCTTTTCGCTGTTGAGTGTAATCACGTGTTTTTTGTGAAATGTGAATACCACAGCACAAAAATGTTTACTGTCTCTTCGCCTTTCTGAATAAAAGTTGAGAACATCTTTCATGCTCTTCATTGCAAAACATTTTTAAATCATCCCTGCCAAATTTAAGTAGGCCTGTACTGTATTTATTTATCGTTTTAGTTTGCTTGTTTGGTATTTTTATGCATAAGTTAAAATAAGTATAATAAATTTTTTCAACTTTGAAGCCAAATGTTCTTAAAATTTAGCAAAAATTGGATGCTATTTAGCCATTTTGCATTTCACAGTTGGTTAATATTTGTGGGTAAACATGTACGTTTGCTATTTACTTGCTCCTTGTAAAGTAAGTCAGAGCAGGCGCTTGGATTTGTTTAAAGAAGGCACACAGAATCATCTTACTTTTCCCAGTTTTTAACAGGCGTTGTTACACCATATACAAAACCATGTATTCTTCAGGTGTAAGCGAAAATACCTCATTAACTAGAGCAGTGGTCTTCAACCTTTTTTGTTCAATCGCCCCCCTACAGGAACTTTGCTTCAAAATCGCCCCCCACTATGATTTTAGGGTTGCCAAATATATCATTTCATTTTGAAAATTTTTCAATGCTAATGGAGTAAAGGGGCAGTTTAGTTAGCGTAAAAAACGAACAAACAAAACGAATGCAATTGCATTTGTAGATACAATGTTGTTTATTTCCAAAAACAGTTGGTTCCAGCCAGGGCTGTGGAGCCGGACCCGGTGCCTAAAACTTTTGAAGGTGGAGCCCGAGCCTGAAATTTGAGTTACCATTCAACAGACATATTTTGTGTAGCAAGCCAGTTTTACAATAATGCAATGTTTTTTAGTTTTTAATGGACCAAATCGTTTTGGAGCCAAAGCAAATAATTCTGGATGCCTTGAGCTGGAGCCGGAGCCCGAAAATTTGAGTTTCGGCTCCATGGTCCCGGTTCCAACTACTGCGAACCTTGGCCCTGGCTTTCATCTGCAAGTTTTTAAAGCAGGTTGAAAATTGATCAGCTTCAGTCGTACAGCGTTTCCACCGGTCTTGTTTATGTCAAGACGATTGCACTATTTATTACTCATGTGCAGTACTTGGTTGAAACTTGCTCAGCAACATATTTTGTGGGAAACTTCATTAGTAATATTAGCTTAACTTTCCGCAAAACTTCCGGAAAACGCTCACTGCACTTGATCGAAACGTCTGACCATCCGTGATAATAAAATTGGCACAGGCTTCATCATCGCTTTGGTAGTCGATGAAAAGTTCCTGGATGTGGAATCGCATTCGCTTATGTTAGTTAACTGGCAAAACACTTCACTCAGTCACTTTATACGCAATCCAACTTTTGGAGTTATTTGCACAACAGAAAGACTTTTTAGCAAACCTCAAACTACAGGTGGCGGAAACAAATTTTTTGAATTTTTAGTTTAGCCGATATGGGGTGGTTGGACTTACTTGCTAGCATAAGCAGGGATATAGTGCTAACAAAAAGGTCTGGGAACGCATCCAAAATTAGCCATTTTAAAACAGCTTCAAACCCATTTTAAAGCAAAACGTAAAAAGATGTGGGAACGCCGTTCCCACGCATTCCCGCCCCACTACACCCATGAGTACAAGTTATCCTTTTCCTAACCTACTGAACTGACATACTGTGTCATTAGTCAGATGAACACAGTATAGCCTACAGCAATATCTATAAGCACAGTAAAACATTCGAACTGACTGAAAAATATGATAAGCACGTTTTACAATTACGGCTAATTGCAATTAATTTTACTAGCCATTGCTACGTAAATCGTCTCACGGCAATTTTCACGGATTTTTTAATAGAAGAAACTTGGTTCCACTGTTTTACTCAAGTAACGAACCAAAGTTTATAAAACACATGATAACGGTCTATGAGTGTATTGCCTACGAAACAAGGTTTTGGCAATGCTCTACCGAAAACTATATGAAGTCTTGTTTCAAGTCAATTTTGCTAATGATAACGCATACAGTTGGGGGATTTGTGTCAGTTCACGGGGAGAAATAAGTATGATAAGCTTAATCACAACTTTTTATTATATTCTTAATCGCAGCGAAAGTCGATGTGATGATTCAGTGGTAATAATGTTATGATTGTTGGAACATTTTTAGAATCTTCAAAGAAACTGACGTTTTTCGTCTTTAAGGAGTTCGGTCGATTGGGTATTTTTCGATTGCTATATCAGCGTTGGGCGCTTTCAACCAACATAAATATAATCAAACGAATCAATGCATACTACTGTATGTATACGAATTTAACCAATCATAAAACAAACTATTCAAAACTATTGTATACGAGAAAAGACCAAAATTCCGCGCATGTTGACATGCCTAAAGACTTGCAGATGTTACTGCCTGACGTCGCCTTTTTAACGCTGCTCATGCAACAACTAGGTCAACTATGTCCAACCCCCGGCCCAGTCAAAGGTTTTGTGCGGCCCGTTTTCATTGTAGCAAAAGTATCCTACATACTGACAACCTGTCCTTATATCGATAATCTTGAATTTCACAATTTTGATGCAGGTGGTCCTCAGCGCCACATTATCGCGTCTGTTACCATTACAGTTAGGATTCGAACGCTTTCAGTACATTGGCTTAAACTAAATTTAGTTTGCTAAAATCAAATAAGTCATTCAATATGGGGCCCTCAGGTATTAATATGTCACCAAATGTACGGCCCTGGTTAAGATAGTGACATAATTTTTGGCTCAGTAAGCCATTTGGGTTGGACGTAGCTGGACTACGTCAACAAATTACCAAAATACTTATTGCAACAGTTTCCCCACTCTTTTATCTTATTTTAAACATTAGGCTTAGCAAGAACCTGAAAAATTGGTGAGAACCGCAGTGCTTGGCTCCCAACCAGTAATACTCTCCGTGGCCTTGGATAGTTAGTGCAGCAATGCGTGACGCAGGTCAATGCTAGCTTGAATGTTGCATCATCAGTCCTATGTCTTGTGTTTTATAACCTTTTTTACGAAACATGGAGTCGAAAGTGCATCAAATGAATTTGTTCCAAAGTGGCAAAAATAGTTTTTATTTTTGGAATCAATTCAGAATTTTAGTGCATTCTAACCTGCACAAATCGCCCCCCAATTCTGGTAAATCACAAAATCGCTCCTTGGGGGGCGATTTCGCCCATGTTGAATATCACTGAACTAGAGCATTCACCGACTTACACAGCGAAGAGAACTCAAACGTTCCAGACGAACTCAAACGTTCCCGTAATTGTTTTGCTCCCAGCACCAGCGTTTTAACCTACAGAGTTCTGCCTCTAGACATTTCGTAACAACCCGTACTTTCTCTAAACTTGAACTACAGAAGAATCGTATGCATTGGTACAGCCAAGTTATATTCAGTGAAAATTTGAAGGTAATGCCTTTGTATTCAACACTGACTGACTTGATTTTAGTCAGTCTGGTTTACTTTAAATCAGTTTGCCAGCACAGCATCGGCTTACATGACTTCGCAGAATTGGTACAACACGCAAAAGCGCGTACCACCAACTTGTTTTAGATCAACCCAACCTTCAGGACCAGCATAAATGTCTACCCATTTTTAAGCCATCAGCTTGAAACATCCTCATGGTACCGATCCATGTGCTTCATAAGATAGCATCATTAACGCTACGTGAAATCTTCTTCGTAAAAGACTACAGTTTTTCTTTTCGTTGGTACTAAAACACCATCAATGTAACCTCAAACGCATACAGCAGAGAGAATTAATTTTTTGTAGAGCAAATACAGTAACAAACTCCACTTACAGCACTTTCGTCTTTGCTAACCTTCATTAGGCCTAACCATTTTGAGCAAACTTTATGGCCTGAGATCATGGGCGTCGGAAGAAAGCTTTCCAGGGGTGCCAACATAGGTGAAATTTCATTTTACCACCTCTAAACTAAGAAAAAAACAGTTTTCTAGTAAAACGTTAATAGGAAGTTATCAAATTTCAAAATCCAGGAGGTGCTTGTCCCCACTGCCCCTTTTCGACGCTCATGCCTGACGTTTTGTTCCTGCATCGTCAAAGCTGTTCACGGCTTGCTTTTTTTGTTCCTTATGCACTCGACAAACAAAGATAGAGAACCTCAGAAAACCCCGCAAATTACCTTCCATCTCACAAGCAGTGTAGTTTTAGTCACAATTGTTGTTAGATATTTCAAAACTCATCAGCTACCTCCCGCATCTGAGCAATGGGAGAGCTGGCATTGGTAAGCGCAATTGCTAGTGGGTATATTGTGTGACAGTATAATGGCAATAACATCATGCCAGCTTTGGAAGCACAGTCGTTGGAGACGAGGGAGAGTAGGAGATATTGTTTTGCCTTAGTTGCTGAGAAATTGTGATAAAACGGGCACATTTCGGTAAAAAACTGAGAGAACTTGATAAAAAATGGCAAAAATTCATTAGAATTTTTAAAGAGTTAAAAGGTACAAACTTCGGACAAAAGTTGGGCTAAATTTAATTTATTTGTTTACGAGCAGACACGAAGTCCATAGTATGAACACACACACTCTGCAGAACGCAGGTTGATAAAAACAGACAATACAGAACGTAGT
>JGI24158J21664_10005419_pt1 | contig 16683 bp, 18 predicted proteins | sample Ectturendosymbi3_FD_21664 | JGI IMG/M metagenome (IMG submission 21664)
CAGAACGTAGTACAAGGCATTGAAGCCGGCGGAATCACAGGGTTACAGACACTTTTTGCAACTGCATTGAAGACAGAACCATAGGGTTACAGACACACTCTTAACACTAAAGTTAGCTAACACACAACACTCGTTACAAAACAACTGCGCAATAGGGCGTCAATTGTTGAACTGGTCGAGTCTAGGTAAAATGCGGAAGCACTGTGGCATGTCACGCCATCAATCAAACGGATACAGCAAAGCTCGATCACTCATTCACAGAGCAAAATGCAATTATAGTGTTCAAAGAATAGGGACGAATACAAACAATCTGACTGCATCGAAGCATGTAACATCAAAGCATAAAACTGGCTTGCTTTGTATATTTGTGCCATCACCCGCTTCACTGATTAAGATTGTTAATCTTGGGCTCTTTTCATTAGGGTTTGTTATTGTTCATATATTTTCGTTTCATGTCTGGCCTTTCGCGGCCATTTTGCAGGTTAGCTGAATCAAAAAACTTCATTCCTAGTAGGCGTTCTCTCGAATGCATTCGCTCGCGCTTTACTCGGGCTCATCAGTTAGAGCCCGAGCTGCCCTCTGGGATTAAGTATTTTTTCAAATATAATTCATATCAGATTGAATGTTTCTTTCAAGCAATGGATTTGCATAGAACCTTGGATTTAAATTCCAATCCAATGGACAGTTCCCATTCAAGAATATTTTCAACCGAACGATAAATTGTCTGGTAACTCCGGCTAATATGAATAAGCCTAGTATTCAGAGGTTTACTCGGGCTCATCCGTTCAATTAAGTATTTTTTCAGATATAATATGAGATTGGAGTGTTTTTATAAGCAACGGATTTGCATTGAATATTGAATTCGAATTTCAATCCAATGGACAGTTTCCATTCGAGAGTCATTTCAAACGAACGAAACATTGTCAAGTAACTGGGGCCAGTGTTTTTTAAGCCGTTTTCGGGTGTTAAAATGACCTATGACACCCTAAAATTTTGCAATGACACCCTAAACTCTGAAAGCCTAGATATGGTTTTGCTTCGTATTCAAGTAAAACAATTTGAGGAAAGCATGTTTTCCTGCACGTGGCTATTGCAACAGACGGTTGCAACAGGCCGACACATTTTTCTGGGGCAGACGTAGGGAGCGAAAATTGTAAGTTTGATATCTGTACATTGTCATGCGCGCCGCCTCGCCTCGGCCTCTTACTATACTGTCGCAGATTTGTACAGTATGGTGTACGGAACTGCGAAAGCATTTGAATGCAATTATGGAAGTATTTTACTGCTTCATCGTTGCGATCGGCTTGCCTGGCGATGAATCACACTACAATGGAGACAAAAGGTCGGCAGTTGCAGCGCGCATGCAAAACAAAGTGGTTGTCGAGTGAGACAACAGTGAGAGCTAGGAGTGAGATTTTGGCTATTTTGGGCCGCACTGAAGCAGCTGTCAGAACATATAAAAAAAGCAATGTGCGTTGTTTTACTGTGACTTATAAAAACAAAAATTTCAACGTGGTGTTTTCCTTTTGTCAATATTGGCACTTCACTTGACAGAACGAAGCAAGGTTTTTCAGGTGGGATGTTTTGACTTTGCACAGGTGAAAGCTTCCGTAGAACTGTGCACAAATAAGCTCTCTGATACCGCTGCTAAATCCGACCTTAAAGCTAATTTCCAAAAGTCTGATAGTGAATTAGGTGAACTTGGAACGCTAGATGGTTTGGCTGACTCGTGTGTGTCAAGTGGCATGGCGTTTTGGAAGGTCACCGAAAGATAAGCAAATTGATCATCCCCATACACAAAAAGGGAGACAGGAGTGAATGAACCAACTACCACGGCATCTCTGCTAAGCCTCCCAGAGTCCCAATAAGAGTGTATGCCAAGATTCCGCGAAAATAATTGAACCAAAGCTGCATGGAACCCAGTGCGGATTTCGTCGCGGCCGTAGCACTACAGAACAAATCACTCTCCAGCAAATTTGAAAAATCCTGGCAGCATGCCAAAGACTTATACACATGTTCTGTCGACCTCGTGAAAGTATATGGCCGGGTTCCTCGTGAAAAGCTTTGGTTGTTGCGGTAGTACGGATTTGACGGGTGCCTCTTGCTGGCCGTCAAGTAACTGTATTCCTGTTCAGAAGATTGTGTCTTCTGAGTTAAATCACAACCGTTCAGCGTTGGTGTTGGACTCCAGCAATGACATGTGCTGTCACCACTCTTCATAGTTTATATCAAAGTTTTCCACACTACAGCCCGCGGGCAAAATCCGACCTGCGAATCCTTTTCACCCGGCCGCAAAACGCATTTTGCCAATAATGAAAAAATAATATATTTACGAAAAATGTGTTGATTTGATAGAATGTAACACATTCCGAAAAAATCACAGTACACAAGATGTCTGGCCCTCGAACTGTTGTGTAATAGCTGATGTGGCCCTCTTCCAAAAATTTTGAAGAGCCCTGGTCTATATGAATTGGATAGAGTGTCACACTCACAGACGCGTCGCGTCGACAAGGGTGTCACTGTTGCGAACTGCAGGATGAACCGTTTTCTTTTTGCGGACGAATTGGTACTGCATGCGTGGATCTTCTCAGCAGGGTCTTCAGCACTCATTTGATCGTTTATCAGCTCTAAAACGATTTATGTATGACGTCTCTATGGCTCTTCGACGCCCAAGGCAGTGTTTTCTGCAAGTGAGCGGAGATATACTGCAGCAGGTGGAGATGTTAAGTACCTTGGGGTGGTATTTACGAGTGACGAAAGTCGGAACAAAGGGATTGATACACGGATTGACGGATTGGTGAAGCAAACGCAGTTCTGCGTGAGTTTCATTGCTCTGTGGTGACTAAACGGGAGCTTTTAAAGAACGCAAAGCTTTCAGTTTTTAAATCGGTCTTTCTTCCGATCCTCACCAGTGGTCATGAATCTTAGGTGACGACTGAAAGAACACTGTCAAAAGAACAAACGGCAGAGATGGGATATTTGCAAAGAGTTCTCGGTGTGACACTTCGTGACAAAGAGCACAGGTCTGAAATCCGTAAAGCCCAGGATGTCAAGCCACTTCTCCTAATCGAGAGATCCCAGCTATGTTAGTTCCGCCATGTGTCCAGAATTTCCCAGGAAAGTATGGCGAACTACTGTACGTCCTTCAAGCTACAGTCTACACCCACTGGAAAGCGGCCCAAAGTTCGTCCAAGGACCGGGTGGAGTGACTACATCTCTGGCCTTGCTTTGTCCCGTCATGGTGTGGAGTCAGCAGAACAATCAGAAATAGCTGTTGATCGTGAGGTATTTTGTGTCCTCCTAGGGCTGCTGCCCCTGCGACTCTCCCCAAAGGAAAAGCGGGCACGAAAATGAGTAAATGAATGAGTATGTACGCCTACATATTTGAACCTTGCTACTTATGAAATTGTCTTCAGCTTGTTTGCCAAAAGTGAATGTCGTATTCAAATAATTAAGCATATTTGGACGGAAAGGTGCGTTTTGTGAAAATGAGTAAAATTATCAGACATAGAAGGGAAAATGGCGTTCACACCCTAAAGCTCCACCACCACACCCTTTAAAAAACCTTATAAAAACTTGTTCTGTGACGTACATTACGCAACAATGGACCAGTTTTCGTGAGAACTTCTCATTCATTGTTGCGTTACAGTAGTGCCAGCCTGGAATGAAGGAAAATGCAAACATGATTTCGGTTTGGAAAAATGACTCTCAAATTGCCACTGCTTAGAGCTTTAGAATTATGTAATAATAGCCGCGCAAGAAAAAGCCTTCAGTGATGGCGAGTTTGTCAAGCACTGCCTGATGTTATTTACTGGACGGTAATGTCCTAAAACATTATTTCATTGAAAAAACTAGCTTATCAAGATTCACTATCGTACGTGGAACAGAAGTCCTCTCAAGCAGTGGCGTAACCGACGGGGGCAGGGTTGCAAATCGCCCTTCCCCCTAGCAAGCTAAATGTAAAAACCGGGCGCTCACTTATCTAATATTTCTGTATTTAAGTGTTATTTTGATTTTCAGTAGGTTGTTTTTTTGCGTATTTCGGAGTGTTTTCTGGTGATTTCGCGTTTTTATATAGACATGCACAGCCGGATGCACTATCACTTGTCAACGTTTTTCTGAGTGTTGGCTAGTGGTAAGTTTTCCCCTGCCTCAAATTTCCAGCTAAATCTGTCTGAGTCGCAATCCTACTCTGCTACTTATTAGTAAGAGACACAGACGTCAAGTGCTATTAAAGGTATTTGGATGCTGAGAAAAATGCAGAGGCTGCTTCAGCAGACGTTTGACCTGTTTGGGGATGAGACCAGAAGCCAAGGCCCAATCAGGACCAGCAGGCAGCTGACCTAACATAATTTGCAAAAGCCGTGAAATTTATGGGAAATGTTTAAATCACGGTTTTTTAAGGAAAATGTTAGGCACCCAGTATGGACCTTTAGGGACCCGATTTCGCTGATTCTAGGGACCCAGTGACAATTTTCGCTGATTCTAGGGACCCGATTTTCAATACAAGGGCCCGAACCGGGTCCCTAAAACGCCTTAAACAAACCTATAGAACAGATGTACTCCAAACTCTCGAAAACAGCGCATTCGACTTTTAGGTCGCCTCTGACAACGTATGAAGACAATAAATTTTGGCAGGAATGCCTTGAAACTAAGAGGAGTTTAATGACTTGGAATAATTTCAGCGAAAAATCCAAAGGCGCATTGTGATTCAACAGGAGAGGGAAGAACTCCAGATTTGCAAAAATACGACTTTCATGACTGAGTGTGTTGCTGCACCCTTTCAAGTGGAAAACAATTAAAATTGTTCAATGCAGCAGATTGACCGTAAAACTTCTAATCTACTTTTACCATGTCCCGTACCGACCTTGACTTCAGCAATGCACTCGCAATGCCGTTCAACCAAAAGGAGGTATCCTAACCGTCTACCGAAAATCATCAACTCTCGAGCGACAGTGCTGTATCCCCCTTGTATCCCCTTACGTCAAAGCATCTAATTACTCCGCTGTTTGCATTTTCAAACATGTGGTTTGCGAAAGATTCAAAAGCGACCAACCACATCAACAGCTACAACCGCATGTACGCACAATCTTGTTTGTTTGGTTATTACGTTAAGTGCTGGATGTAAACAAAACTTAACATATCCTGAGTTCGAAAAAGTTCATTATTTTGCCAAATGCCTTTGATTTTATAGAGTCAAGCGTTTTTAAAGAATCGTTGTGCATTATTTTAGATCGTTGTGAATTTTAAGGAATCATGAGCTGATTTACAAGGGAAACAAATCGGCTTATGGCAGAAAAAGTTCTTTAGCTTTCGAACGAACAATTTTCCGGAAAAGTAGGTTTCCAGGCCTGAGTGGCGTTTATTTCAAAACGAAAATCGGACGTTTCTGATGATATGCAAAATCTAACCGAAGAAAAAAGGCAATTCCGCAACTTGGCGCACGCCTCACTTCAACGACGACCTTACCTTTGGCGGTGTCGTACGCATCTTCACTCGCAAGCATCAAATCTTCACTTTGCGTCTGCTCCGACGGCTGCGGCGATACCGGTGCGCTATCGTCGCGCGCAGCAGCGATCTTCGAGGTGCGCGGCGCCGCTACGGGTCCTGCCTGAGTTGACGAAAGGCCCACTACGTTCGCCGCCGTGTCTTGTTCGGAGAGGTTGATCTCGATTTTCGTTTGTTCGCGGCTGTCTGGTTCGACCAAGTCGTGCGTGAACTCAATCTCTTCGTAGGCACGGAGACGAGGCCCAGCGGGCACTTCCAGGCGCGTGGACCCTCCCGTAAGACGGCCATAGGCTCCGGAGCTTTCGTCAGGAGAGGAGGCACACGTATGGGAACTAGGAGACCCGGTTGCTGTGGCAGAACGAGCTATGTCCAGTCGGTCGTAAGCGCCTTCTTCCACGTTCTCAGATATGCTGTGAGCATCCAGCTCAGACGTCGCCGCAGGGTAAGGCAAACTGGCGCCCTCCTCCCCACTCACCCAGCCAAGGGGAGGGGGTGGGAGCTCCAGGCTGATCGAGTCGGGCGATGCATTATTTCGTTCAAGCGATTTGGTTTTAAACCAATCGGAGGAAGATCCCGGCGCGTTCAGCACAGGAATCGGAGCGTCGTCGTCCTCATCTTCGTCGTCACTGCTGTGCATCCCGCACGACGACCCGGACCTGGAAGCGTCCCCCAGGACTTGAAAAACCGCCTGTTCGAAGGACGAGGGCGACTTTTGCGGAGACGGCGAATCCTGCGCCCGATATTTGGGAATGTGAAGCGCCGGTAGATTACCCAAGGCAGCGCGAAGGCGATCAGGGGAGCGAGGGGGCTTTATCGGGGGCCCGTTTCGGTTCAAAGACCAGTAGGTGTCAGAGGGGTCATCCAGCGGATTTCCGTTCCGGGCCAGGGGGCTCAGTGGAATAATTTTGGCCTCGTCAATCAAAACAGAGGGTTTGTCGTCGTCGTCGACCGGGATAGGAGACTCGCCTCCATGCGACAAGTACGCGTCTTCAGGTTCGAACTCTTCCTGAGTGGGAGGGGCAGCTGAGGGCACCTCAGGGAGGGGCTCGGTCGGAAGCGCCTCGGTCTGTTCAGCGCTGACTGATCGGTTGGTCCGCGGTGGCTTTCGCAACGTGCAGCCTGGTAGCTTGCTCAGGATTCGCTTGTAATGTCCTGCGAAACGTGTGCGCAGCAAGATTGGTCGGCGATTTAGGACAAAAAACGCATCAATCACGCACGTACAGCGCTGGTTCACTACATAACTCGAAAACTCTTGTAATCGTAGTCCATGCAGTTTGATGTAGGTTAGCAGGAATTGGCCAGCCTAAAGGGGGGGAACGGAAATTGGGTGCCAGGCCGCAACGATGGCAGCGAAAAACGGAGCGTGATGCGGCAAAAAAAGCTTTTAATAAAAAAGCGGAAAAAATGTACTTAAAAAGCAAAAATTGAGCGCGATGCGGAAGTGGACCTCAAAACACGTTCCCAACAATGTTTTCCGTTGTACTTTTTGCCACGCTATATTCGACGCACACCGGTTGATTTCCACTTTATCACGAAACATTTTTCACAATGGGCCAGATGAGTGTTGACGACCCCGGAGCGGATGCTCTCTTTGTATAACGCACGGTGCAATCATTCAAACTTAACGGGGAAAGGAAACAATGCCCAGCGTTTAGCGCAGTGTTTTTTACGGGGCCCCAGTCCGGGTATCATTGCATTTTCCCCCATTTTTCCACAGAGCCGCAGGCCGGAGAAACTACCTCGCGGGTCGCATCCTGCCCGCGGGCCGTGATGTGATGATCCCTGGTTTAGATCAAAAATTTTTAGCAACTGTGCGAATATGCGAACCTGGCCATCTAAGGAAACTTTAATGGATAACATTCTATTTATCAAAGACGTCCAGGCACTCACGCAGTTAACCATCAGTGGTTTGTCTATTGTGTGAAGTCGGGTTAGTGAGTCACGCCGCAATCACCTGCTATAGGGGACTTTGCTGTTCTGCAGCAGGCAAACAAGACAGGACGTACAAAAACACAACAAATTGCTCTACATCTGAAAGCGTTGCCCGAAGTTTTCAACCAGTGGTTTTCAACCTGTGGGACGCGATCTCAAGAGGGGTCGTGAACAATGTTCCCTCTAATTTTTTTGTAGTCTGTGTGCGCATAACTTTTGGTGTGTGCGCACTTTTTCAGAAATGGCTAATATCCTCCTCATGCAAAACCTCATGCGCATGATGTGTCTGTGCGGAGTAAATTTGTGCGTGTGCACAGTCTCTTAAAGCTATGTGCGAGCGCACACGCGCACAGCTTAGAGGGAACATTGGTCGTGAACCATTTTTCGAGGATTGCGAGTAGATAGTTTATTTCCACAGCTGCATTACATTTGCTTTGTTCGAGTTTCAGACAGGGGCCGTTGTGTTATAGTGGGTTACTATAATGGCTCGCGGAAGAAAAAATGTTGAAAACAACTGCTTCAAGCAAAATGCAACTCAGATGCTTGGACTTAAATCATCATAAAGGAGGTTTACAGCACGGGAGGCAATGACAACTCTTCCAATATTAAAAAACAATCATTTTGGGCAACATTTCTAGATTTTTGTAAAAAATTCGAAAATGAGTGACTTTCTGTGGTCTACTCTTCTCCATTACGTATAGGGCAGACAAAGTGCCCGAAGTCTTATTATTAACCGAAAGCTTTTTACTTCAAAAACAGTCTTTTGTTGTTAGTACAATAGATTCGGATTTATTCGGATTACTAACCCGCCAATGTGACGCCCATATCCTGAAGTGTCTTCTCAGTCAAACCCCTGCAGTCGCCGACAGTCATGTAACCATTCTCATGGAAAAGATGAGCGTATTTCTCGTCGAGCTTCAGTCGTGCCAGAAACGCCTGCACCGGCTCGTCATCACCGTGTGCCTCGCTTTCCATGACTACACAGGTTTCTCAGTAAGCAACGGCTCTTTTACCACATTGAATTGTTTCTTACTGCTTCGTGTTCACATGGCGCGCATCTGAAAAGTCACAAAACGGAGTTCACCGGATTATTTCAACAAACTGAGTAGCTGCGTTGCCCAGAGGGTTTGGTAATTGTACAGGAGGTGGAGCCCTGCAGATAACGAAATGAGATAGCTAAATGAATGCTTCAGGGACGCAGAACTCACGCTAGAGCAGTGATTCTTAACCGTTTCTCTACCACGCCTCCCTTAAATAACAGTCCGTTGTTTCAAGCCCCTGACATTAAATAAGTAAATTGGACGGAACACTTTCCCGTTGAAAAACTTTCCATTTTAGAGCGTGTAAAGGCTCGCGCCCCCCTGTAAGTTTATTGATGCCCCCCTGGGGAGGCCTGCCCCCCGGTGAAGAACTACTGGGCTAGAGGGTCGTTGAAGGTACTAGAATGTATAAATGGTCAGAAAAGTTCATGGCACAAAAATGATTCGCCAAAACAACAAAGCAAAATGAGAAACGTTGATGGAGGTGAAAAGCAAAAAGTTGCAGGAGTATCGTTCGACTNAAAAATANAAACTATAATGCCGTGGTTCCCAAACTGGGGATCAATTACCTCCCTGGGGTAATATGCGATTATTTGGGGGGTAACGCAGAACCAAACCCATATTGCTGTTCTTTATTACGAGCGATTACTGCAAAAGAAATTTTCGACAAAAAATGCAAAAAAATTTTATTGGGGGTAATATAAGACATGACCGCTACCTTGATTTGGGTAGCGGTTCAAGAAAGTTTGGGGACCACTGCTATAATGTATACAACCACAGGCGAAGAAATTAATGAACTCTGCTCAGGTTTACTTGCCCAGTTTTGGAAAGTCGTTTTTTCAACTCAATTGTAAACATACTTAGAACGAAAGTTTAACGCTGATTCTTCCAGTAGCTGATTTTTATATGCGCTCTGTCGAGCAGTCTTTTCGAAATTTGCATACGTTTTGCATTTTTCGAGTAAGAAGGGGAATTGCCCCATTTGGCCTTGCATACCTGACGGGCAACAAGATGGCCAATTTGGGCAAATTGTCAGAACGTTTGACAAGAAAAGCTACAGTGCTCAAACTAGAATTTCTACATGCAAGAACAGTATTACACAAAATTTCACATGTTGTTTGTGGTCGGACGTGTCATCGTAGTTATCACTTGCCGCTTTTGGGCCTCTAAACCTCAGGTGGCTGCAAAATACATAAAACATTGGAAAATAAGAAATCTTCATGTCTAGAGAAGTGAATAATCTGCCGGCCATTCTGTTTTCATGACTCTACTAGGATTCTGGTTGCACGCGGTGATGACACTTTACCACAATGGCGAAGCAGCGAATCTGCTCCCGAGGTGTTTTACTGGGAGATCGCTATCGCATCAATTACGCATTTTCAATCCTGTAGATTCCAAGCAAAAGCTCACTGGTGAAATTATGAAACACGAAAGCAGGACTTAAGCAATCATGCCAATTGCAGTTTCAAACACACGCTAAGGCTTTCAGAATTAGAGAATGTAGCTCAAAACACACCCCATGATCATTCTGGTGCATGTAGAACCGCAAGCTTCGAGCAGAATACAATTTTGATTATCAACCGACCGCGAATAAAGTCTACTGGAGGAATTTTCGCATTTTCCCTGCCGTTTTAGTGCCTTCAATATTCCTACCTCCATCATTTTTTAGGAGAACTTAACGTTTGATTTTGGGAAAGTAAAATGTTCTCGCAATGCAACAAGCTCGTTTTTCGGGTCAAATGAGCTTGAAAATATTTGCTGAGTTGTTGAAAATGCGCTTGTGCTCCTTTGCGTTAGTCCTAGTTATGTTGGGAACAATATTTGCCCAATTAGGGCTATATTACCAGGCTACCAGCGGTCGTTAGATTTTCTTTTAGCCCTAAACAGGGAGTCGCTCTGAACAGAAAGATATTACTGCTACATTTCAGGAAAATTGCTTGTTACGTAAGGCGCTAAAATGTTTTACAGCACTTGGGCTAAAATTCCATTTTCACAAATTGGATAGTGAGTTTGCGCCGCAGTATTGCAAATGGTTTATGGTTTTTACGAGTATGCTATATAGCTGATAGCAATGTTAAGCACATAATTGATCACTGAGCTATTGTTCTTACAATACTCGGGGTGTTACGTTAACACGGATGAACTATGATAGGCAGGAAGCAACAAACAGATAGCTCAGCGCTTCGTCACCGCCCTGCACTGCTGTGATTTCAATGATATGTGAAGATGAAGATAATTGTGCAAGTTTCAAAATGAAATTACCTTCCATATGAACGTAAAGACTTACTAATATATATGCCAGTTGGTGGAGCTTTGAAGCTAGACCTGGGTCTTAAAAACGTACAAAAGCTTGCCTCGAAGCCCTTTTACGTTGTCCTCGATCACGAAAGCCTGAGTTTAGAAGGTCTCGCTTCTTGAAAGACGGAGGTCTCGGCCTCGGTCTCTACGCCCCCCGTACTTTGAACCCTATCCTCAAGTCTTCGTAAAGTTCCAGCAGTTTAACCTGTTCGCTTATGTTCTGATCCTTGGTGATGAAAAGTAAAAAAAGTAGAATCATAGATGGTGCCTACAAACAGGCGGAATATATACTCTGTAAGATCTTATTGTCTGATTCTTTGCTGGGAAAGGATTCCTTTCGATAGACAGTGTTTGTCAAAAGTTCTACGAAATCGAAGTTTATAACCAAGATGACTGTTTTAAATAATTACATGTAAAAATTTTACGAAAGCGAAAACTTGTCGGCCTCGAGTCATGGTCTTGGACTCTTTGACAAACTCTCAGCTTCAATCGCGTACTTTGAAGGCAACAAAACCAGCGGCTCACACCTTATAGCAGTGATTTTCAACCACGGTTCTCAGGGCGGTGTGTAGCCCTCATCAATGCAGCTAAAAATTTTTTGTTGGCTGTGAATTTGTCATCAATAAATCGTTGAAGCAGAACCTACTTGTGTTAGCAAAGAAACAAATGTCTTGTAACAAACTTTCAAAACACTTGGACGGCAATTTCCGCTGTCACGTAGCAATGTGACGTTGTCGGACGATAGACTATTTGAAATCATTAAACTTCTTTGTCTCTGTTCAAACAACTTGACACTGGCCAAGTGGAACAGCTGGTTGAGCGCGTGCGATCAAAGGTGACAGACGATGTTCGGTCACCAGTCGGGTGATACCGAAGACTTGAAAAGCGTCACTTGTGGCCTGTCCAGCAAGGGAAAGCCTCATGCACGGTGCTGCCTCTTATACTGCAACCAATGCAGCATTCACTGGAAACGTTGCAGCGTGAGAAAACGTTGGGAGTACGTGGAGATGGGCGTCGGCAGAACACTCGTATCAACTCAAATAGGGTGAAAACCAGCGATTATAACGACGTGTCTTTCAATCCCCAGGGTCAACGCCGAACAGAAACCAGCTTTTCACAGTAGTCGCTTTTCATGTTGTAACATTCACCGACACAAAGCTTTTTTGTTTGTTCGAGAAAGTGACGTATAGAGTTTGCTAGCTCATGTAGCAAAATCATCACGGTCATCCATTTGAAAGTTGTTTGCTGTTGCTGCCGTATTAGGTTACTGCCATTTGTTTGCTCTTGCTGCCATAAAAGCTGCTGCATTTTTTATGAAAGAATTTCCCTTTCAGACCATATTGATGCCAGCCCTGCCCGTAAGTGAACAATTTGCTAAATTGTTTCTTGCATACACACCGATAGTTCAAAGTGTTAAATATTCGCACGGACCTTACTCAGACTATCGTAAGTATATATCATCACATCCGAAATGTCAAGGCAAAATATAAAGAAAACTAGCACCCTTGTGGCAAGAAAAACTTTTAACTCCCCCTCAAACCTTAAAACTTCGCTAAGGAGCACAATTTAAAGAAAGCAATAAAGTTTGAAGTGCAAGTAGCAGGGTATCAACCAAAACGTTTAGATGAATATCCAAGTGACTGCAATTGAAAATTTGGTAATACATGGTAAGTATATCAATATTCCAAAATAATCACAACAAATCTTCTGCATACTTGACATTTGATGATTTGTTTGTCTTAGGCAATCGCACATCACAGCCAGTTCATACACTACATGCGTTGCAGCTGGACCTCGATCAAGTACCCACTTGCCCTTCTCATTAAATCGCGATCTTGTCAATTACCAAGCGCGCATCATCTGCAGCCGCGGTCTCAAACTCAAATTGCTTCGAGGGCCAAATGAGGCCTTAATTGAGGGTCGCATTATGACTGCCGATGCCTGAACCTAACTAGAAACAGCTTTTACATCTTATTTCCTGCGAAACGTATCGTGAGTTATATGCAAATCGTTTCTAGCCGTCTCTGCATTCGTTTGAAAGGATCTTGTTCTATCGCTAGCCGAGCACTAGCGAATAAATTTAATAACGTAGATGTTAAATAATTGAAAATTCCCTAAAGCATCGCGGGCCGCACAAAACGCCCTCATGGGCCACATGCGACCCGTGGGCCGCGTGTTTGAGTCCCTTGATCTACAGCGTATAGATCAGGATGTGGCAATGTAAGGAGGGCTCTTTCCACATTCACACTGAATGGCAAATTGTACAGAAACACGACGGCAGAATGACTTGCTGCACAGAGCAGCATTGTGACAATCACCAAACTTGTGCCTCGCCTGCTTTGTGCCTATCTGTTTTTGAGATTTTTACTTTTCAAACCTTCATATAGAAAACGATTGAAGCTGAGAGTTTGTGTTTTATACAACATGCTTTTACAGCACAAGTTCCAAAACCCTTTGTTTCTCAAACCGTTGCAAGTTCTGAGCAGGCACCAACATATCCCGTTTCTGTGGCATTGTCGACAAAACGTAAACGTATACGTCGTTGAAAGTATCAAACAGCGGGTAGTGGTGACATGAATATCAAATCCGATCTCAGAGCCACTGTGAAAAACTGCCATTTTCAAAATGTCATCAAACCTCAAAGCAACTTTCTATGTTTCGCCACCGGGTGCCGCAAATTATTTTTTTTCTGTAGGGCGCCGCAAGCCTGAAAAGGTTGGGAAACACTGGGCTAGATGGTACACTACGTTGAGCACGTGCCTCTGTAGTTGGTAGGCTCGGTTCGATTCCCGATCGGGCCATACCGAAGACTTGAAAAACTGCATTTGCCACCTTTCCACCATCGTGCTCGACGTCAGTGGATAGGTGCAACTGAAAGTTACGCGCTCAAAGCTTCCATCGGCTTGCCACCAAAGCAGCACCAAAGCAGCATACATTCATTGTAAAAGCAGCCGCATGGCTGCCGGTGACGCTGACCACTCGTGACTTTCCTGAAAGAGTACGAAGCAGCAACTACGATTCGATAGTATATTTTTCTTTGTATACTGAATCATCATTTGCCCGTGAACGAGCAACATCGTTCGCTTGCCATTTGTGCTTTGCATATGTGCAAGGCTTTCGAATTTCTTAGCCCGCAATTACATATGACGCATTGTTTCTTGCTCGTGTGCAGTTAGCACCTAACCTACCTAAAGCTTTTGCTTTTTTCAGATAACCGCATTTGTTGCATTATTATCACCTCAGTTCCCAAGAATGCAAAAATAGATTAAAGCCATCCTCCTCTGCTTTTCCGCAAATGCGCCAAGTGATCCAAGTCAAAGATGCGAACGACTGAGCGCGATGGTGCAAAGCGAAACAAGCAAACAACGCTGCTACCGGAAACCTGCGAACGAAGGCTTTGGTCTTTTGAACTCCCACAACTGGCGAAGGCTGTGCAGTGGAAAACTAGGCAACAGTTCAGTTGCCTTCAGAAACGCAAACAACACAGTATACGAACAAGCAATAATAGAGTGATCATGGCACGTGAACTCTATTGTTGCTTGCTGGCACAGTGCGAAGCTTTGCGCATATGCCGCGCGAGATTTCCCATCGCAACAACAGCACAACCTGCAAAACGCGGAACTAAATCGGGGTAAATGCTTACCTCGGTGCTGGTTAGCAACAGTGCAATGGCGCAGACACGCAATTTGATTTCAAAATGTTTCAGAAACTGCACAATCGCCGCATAGGGTAGGGAGTGTGTGATCTGCTTTTCGAATGGGGTTTCACAGTTCTCACCTGTTGTGAGATCAGATGTAAACGATCTCTCGCAAAGCATTTAGTAACGTTCTTCAAAAGAAATGAACTCTGCACGTCATAGGTGCAAAAGGAGTTTTTGAATACAGCAAATATAAACTCAGGGACGCCCGTTCGTGACTGATGAGGAGTCGTTCGTGACATCTGGGATTCGGCCCAATTAAGTCTGTGTTTTACACTGTTGCGATCGGAAATCCGAGCGGCATGTGCGCAAAGCTTCGCACCGCGGCAGCAAGCAACAATAGAGATTATGCTCGCAATCTCTCTTATTATTGCTTGCTCGCGCTACGTATATAATGCTGTTATTCTTCTTGCACATCCCGTTCGTGGTGAATCACACAATCAACGCAATACCACCGGAGAGGTTGCAACAACACGATTTTGAAGTATGTAGCCTACTCTCAAGGCAGGGCAAATATTTGTTTTATAGAAAACGTTTTATTTCGTCTTGTTTTCGTAGAAGTGACTGATGCCTATTGTTGCTGTGAATGGACAGCATTTTCGACTATCGTCAACTTTAGTCTGAATTTGAAGCCAATCAGCAGCAATGTCTCAAGCTTTCGACTGTCTCTGCTGTGACACAGCTTTTCAAATAGCACGAGAGGCGCTTGCTCCAGTTACTTCCGTCGTTACGCCAGGAGTGCATGCACGCTGTTGCCAGGCGTTGTGTTTCTAGAGGAAACAAGACAGCTCCCACGCTCAGGCACAATCTGCGTGTAGCTATGTTAGATAGCGATAATGCACAACACAATGACTGCCGCTTGCAGCCAAAAAACTACATACAATTCACCTATTAACCTGCTGAAAGCTGACGATGCAGCCCTTGCTCTGCTAATACACTATTCTAGGAAATATTGGTCATGAAGTGAACAAAAATCGTTTATTTCATTGCTACGATCAGGGTTTTGTGAACGTTTGACCCTGCTGACCGCGAAGACATTTTGAGAGACTGCAAATATTTTACGGTATGTGAATACCGAGATGGTCGTAAAACGAGGTTTCAGTGTATTTTGATGGTGGTGGTAAACCGAGTTTTTACTGTATTTTGAGACACCGTTGGAAAAACGGACCATTTCGGTCTCTCTCAAAACACCGATTACGATCATCAAAGTGTCGCAGAAAAAAGGGTCAAAATTTTCTAATGGGTCCGGAATGCCAAATGAATAGAGAACAGTTGCAAGAAGATGTTGGATGACCAGCAACATAAAACATGAGAATTCATGGGCGAAAGGAAATTGTGTGCGACCTGGAGATGGCCACGAACTTGGCGTTCAGCAACCTTTCCGCTAGCTTGCTGGAGTTCAAAAACCAAACAATGCCAGAGCAGCACGGTTTGTAGCAATGGCTGTGCAACTATTATGTTTTTTGTCCACTATGCAGGACAGGCATTCGGACGCTGCAACCGACAGCAGACCGACCAATTGCTGGCTGATCAGCAGATCATGTGAGACGATGCGAACGCACAAGTTTCTTCCTCAGGAAAATGTTCTCTTAAATTCATTGCCCCAAAAGTATCGTCTTCAATACCAGACGATATCAAATTTTCAACCACTTTTACCTTCAAATGGAAACTTAAAAAACACCTCCTATATGAAAAAAATTTCCAATTATGAACTTTAGCAACATTTCCCTTGTCCAGAACCACATACTGTGTATTCTAGTATTCTGTAACTCTGATTACTTTTTGTGTATATTTACTTTTTCGTATTTCCTGTGTGCACATTCTATGCTTTTCTGCATGAAAGTACACTTTTTAGTTTTTTTCTGTTTTGTTTTGTTTTTCTTTTGTACCTCACTAATTAGTTTTTGTAACTTTTGTACTTTTTTAATACTCTTTTTTTATTTTTTTATATTGCTAAAAATATTCTAACCACACCAGAATCCTTCACTTTAATTCGATCCACTCATCTGTGTACATGCGGTTTCGCCTGTACATTTTTTTCAGGCATGCGGTTTCACCTGTACATTTTCTTCACCATGTTCTACGTTCATTCGTTTTTTGTTTTTGTTTTGCTTTTCATAATGCTTATTTGATGTCCAACTGTTGTTTCTCAACACTTGTCAAAAAGTGATAAACGGGGTTGGTTGACTATATGACCGCCACGGTCTT
>JGI24158J21664_10005421_pt1 | contig 16679 bp, 9 predicted proteins | sample Ectturendosymbi3_FD_21664 | JGI IMG/M metagenome (IMG submission 21664)
TGCCTTACCAACGCCCTAGCTCCTCCGCTGATTGCGCTAGAGAGCTGTTCAAGAGCTCAAACGGATCGGCCAGTCTAGTAGATTGCACTCGAAAAAATTTTTTTGGTTGGGGGAGGGGATTTTTTGTGACTGACGTCATAAGTGAAATAGTTTTAGGCTCATTTTGGGTCATGTTGCCTGGCCTAGGGCCCAACCGCAAGGCCAAAGTGTTTCGCTGAAGATTTCATTGGAAACTAGGCTCGAGTCCGAGTCTTTTGAGCCTTTGATCGACTTTATAGCATTTCTGGTTCAAAAGTTATGATCTAAAATAAACAATAAATTAATTAGCTAATTAGTCAAATATTTTTATTAACTTACATTACAACTTTTGAACCCGAAACCCCAGCAGGTCATCCAAAGTATCAAAAGACTCAGATTGTAGCCTAGTTTCCAGTAAAAACTTCAGCGCAATACTATCACCTAATGGTTGGCGCCCAGGGCCAGACAAAGTGGGCCAAGGTGGCCAAAAAGTCCTCCACTTATGACGTCACTCACAAAAAAACCTGCAACCCTGAAGCAAAAAAATTTTTTTTGAGTGCAGACTAGAAGACTTGCCGTGTCTTTTGAGACTTACCAGGTCTGTAGAGCATACCGGACTGGAGAAATTCCCACGCAAAGCCATGTGCGTTTAGGCGTTTTTTTTCCGAAAATCCCCGAATCCTAGCGGACGCCAAAGAGTGAATATCTGTGGAAATACTTTTTGCTGTTGTGGACATGTAAACATCCTGTAGATATGCTTATCTCAACTTTTTTTAACACTGCGTAAGTTATAGCTGCTGTACCTTTGTGATTTTGACTAACAGACATTAGATGACAGGTAACATTCATAAGCTGCAACAGTGTGGTGAGCAACCCCATTATTTCTGTGCATCTCTGTCATGGTTGCGGATTCGCAAGGAGTCGGAGATTTTCGGGTGGAGTTAGATTCCTAACAACACTAGGAGTCAGAGTCAGATCATTTTTTACATCACACTCCTAAGCCAGGAATTCCTGTTAAAATGGTACAATTTGTTTTGAAACTTTTCTTGAAACAGAATTCGTGCTATGTATAATGATTTCCATTCAGTGCTAGTTGCTATAAAATTGTTGACAGCCAAACCACATTCTCTTCAGATTACAGAGTTGTAGTTGGAAATTTGGAAAGGTCAGAGTTGGAAATTTTGTAAAGGTCTCAAGTGGACATTTTATCTCCAACTCTGCAACACTGGTCTGTGTCATAGCACATGATCATGCCTGTGGTTCATCACGCTTAGGCAGTGATGCATCTCACCTGGAAAACAGGGGTCTGTCGGGGAAGGAAAACTTTTTATATCACTTTTCAGCATAAAACCACGTTTTCTCTTAAGACTAGAAATTGACCAATGAATTTTGCGATGTTGCCAAAGTATCATATCGGCAAAATTCAGCCAATATACAGTATGCCAGCAATATTTCCCATAAAAGCTGCTACACTAGTTTTCTGCACGGAGTGTTTGGAAGCCCAAGCGGCTACTTCGCCTTTGATTAATTAATGCAAATTCTCTGTTAACAGCGTGCAGCCCTCCTACTACATCAAGCAGTGCGTAGTACAGACCGTTATGCAATCGTCCCAATAAACCAGTCTATGATGTGGCATTTGCTCGGAGGTTTATGTTCAGTAAGCACATGGCTAGCTGCAAAAAAATAAGGGTTGCACGTAGGTGATTGACTATCTTACAGTGGCAGTTCTAAGGAGGGGCCTGGGTGGATCATGGTCGCCCAGATTTTTGGGTGGCCCCCTGCTTGGCCCCCCAGTTTTGTGCTTAATTTCATGTTCAAGTTCGTTTGATTGATATATACAGCAAATAACTTTCAGCCAGCAAAATTTTAAACAATTTGAAGACTTTCTGGTGACGGTTCTGACGACTGTGGGCTAATCATAGCAAATCAATCTTCGTTACAACAGTAAATCACCATGCAAGAGAGACATTTATGTTGGCCCCTACTTTTTTCTTGGCTCCACAGTGGCCTTCCCAGCTTCTTTATTCTAGAATCACCACTGCTATCTTAGTGACCCAGGTTTGCACAGAATTCGATGTTACACGCTTCTTCATCGCACTGAAGTATTGTCTTCCAACTGTGGTTTGAGTGTTGCAAAATATCGGTTATCAGCAATAAGAAAAATAAAAACATCAGTATTGGCCCAAAAAAGCCTTGTCAATCGAGCTCTACCTAAAACTCAATCTAGTATGGCTAGTAGCCTAGCGCAATTAACTATTTAGAATAGATAGTGGTATTGATCTCATTGTCAAAACACGCAAGGAAAGATTTCCAAGTTATCATTGCTTTCGGTCACAGCACATTTATTACCTCGCAATTGCTGTTTGCCCCTATGAACATAGTGCTGAAAACGTGAAAAGATTCTTAGCTTGTTGAGCATTCAGTACTAAGTAAATGTCTGTCAAACAGCAATGAGAGCTGTTTATCCATACATACATGCACTTATAAAATTGATGCTGACAATCAGCTGCACAACTGCGTCTGTGGAACGCTGTCTATCAAATTGACAATATTATGAATATACTTGCAAAATCACTGCGGAGAAGGATTGAGCTGCGATTGTTTTGATGATTTTACATCGTCATGTTAAAGTGCATTACTCGAAATCAATACAGGACTTCTTCAGTAGCAAACGACATGGTTAACTGCTCAATTCTAAGAAGGCTATTTTTGAAATACAATGCTCAACTGATATATTCCAGACAATGCGACCACAATTTCTGAGGCTAGCTGTCGCACCTTTCAATGTGAAATTCCTAGTAAAAATATAGCTTCAGTGGAAACGAACCAACATTACTGGATGTGACCCTAAGAAAGGTGTAAACTTGAATAAATCTTACTTAATTTTGTCATAACCTATTAGGTGTAAACAGCAGATAAAATATAGGCCAAAACTGCAAAACAAAATGATTGCGATTGGAGACTGTGTCCTTTCGCCATGAAGCGAAATATTGCAAAACAGCTCTGTGTGTTTGTGGCCATGTAGGAGCTTCTGACAGCTTGCTTGTATTGGAGCTAGCACTGCCAGTGTAGGAAAATCTGAAACATGTGTGTTCAACGCAATATCAATTCAGAGTGTTCAAAAACGTGGATTGTTTCATGTTACTGCACAGGTGTTATTTAGAAAAGGCAGGGACGTTGCTGTTTCACAATAATACTATGCAATGTTAAAAGAGAAATGCTGTTGCCTGTTCCAAAGCACATGCATTAGAGACCTGCAATGACAGCGTTTGATATTTTATTGGCTTTAAGGCTGTGTACCTGCAGAACGAATGGACCTGTCATGACAGCCAAACAGACCCCTCGATATGCCCCTGTGCTTAGGTGTGGGCTTTGACCACTGTTGCATGCTATTACTTCTGTAACATTAAATTTGTTTTTATTTACAGTGAAGTAATCCTGCCCCTGGCACAGACTTGTCCGTGATCTGTTCACAGGAAATGACCCTGACAAATTTAAGACATGCTTAGCAATTTTTCATGAACTTCTAAAACAAATAGTTTTTTGTGGCGATTGATCAGTGATGGAGTATCTGCTTCTCAACTGGAAGGTTGGGTGCTCAATCCACATATCACTGAGTGAATTGCTGTAGTTCTGCTTGGGCAAAAGCATTCATTTCAATTGCCCCAGCAAGAAGCAAATTTCAGGCTTTGGCCTGTCAACTGCTGTCACAAAATCAAATTTTAAAAAAGTTATTGGAAGTAAACAAACTAACCCAGCATCTCCAAAGTGTATGAATTTTATTCATATGCAAAGATACATTCAAAAGTTTGGAGGAATGGACCTACTAAAGATGCTTTGTCAAATTTCAAAGAAAGTTGGAATGAAAGTTCACCTGTTTCTAGTATTTGCAGTTAAAGTAATTGAAGTTTGTTAAGCACAGAAAACTTGTATTAAAATAAATTATTTAAAATTAAAACATACAATGATGAGGTGACCACCCTCCATACATTAATCATAAAAATCTGATTTAAATAAAAATTATGATTTATTCATAGAAATCATGTGATTTTTATCAACCCTGACTGTAGATATTAAAATCTTGTTTCTTTTGTAATTTACTGATAGAGCATTTTCCTCTTGGTTTTAAAGCTTGAGAAGGCAAGCAGTAAGTTGAGTGAGAGTGCGTTTTGATCTACAATATAACCGCAGTTCAGGTTTTCTGCAAAGAAACCAAAGTTTCAATTTCTGCTTAATGATATATATATATATAACATTGTACAAATTCATCAGTATGCTGACAGCTGGCTGATTTTTAATTTTTTCCTTTTCAGCGGAATTGGATTGTCATTAGTTGAACAACTGGTTGCAAACACAAATTCAAAATATCACTTGCACATTTGCTTGACTTGTCGAAACTGGCAAAAAGGTGAACAGGTCAGGAAAAAAATACAGTGTCTTAATCCCAATGTTGACACCAAGTTAGTGAAGATGGATGTTGAAAGCATTCAATCTGTGATTGAAGCGAGTGAGAAAATTATGACAATGTAAGAAACAGCAATAAATGTATTCTGTCTGGCATTGTTAAGCAACTACTGTATTTTTCAGACCATAAGGTGCGCTTAAAATCCTTTAATTTTCTCAAAAATCGAAAGTGCGCCTTATATTGTGGTGTGCCTAATGTATGAATCTGGTTGTGCTTTCTCATCTTGCAACAATTTTATGTGGTAACGGTGCTATTTATTTATGATTTTTTTTTGTAAACAGACCATCGTGTTACGCAATTAACCAACAACAATTGCAATGACACAACTTTTATTTTATTCTATTCCTGTCTAGTGAATTAGGCATGTGGGACAGATTAAACTCCCTTGTATGCAATGACAGATGAAACTCCCAGTGGCGAGTCTGGCACTCAGGAGTTATTGTGAAAGAGTTGAATACAGTTTGACTAACCTAAGTTTTGCTTCATATAATCCGCCTTATAAGCCGGTGCGCCCTGTGTATGAAAAAAAAACGAGCTAGCATTCAATTTTTGATACTCCACCTTATAATCTGGTGTGGCTTAATGGTTCCGAATACGGTAATTTGAGTGAGTGCAATTACGGTGGTTTGAAAGCAATTGTGATGGTGCTTTTCAGTTTACTAATGGTAACTCCTAAAAATTGGCAACGTCTGAAGGTAAATTAAAAAATTTGTTATCTGTTTGACTGTCTATCAAAAGGAATCCTTTCCTAGCAAAGAATCAGACACAGAGTGCATATTTCACCTATTAGGTAGGCATCATCAACTTTTATTCAAATAGAATGTTTTCCTTTTGATAATTTTTCTGTGTTGCCATTAAAAACATTTTTTTAATGCTTTAACTTATGCTACAACCACAATTTGTGGCAAATGGGATTTACAACTGCATTTTTTTGGTTTTATCAGTTTGTTTGGCTTGAGCAACACCCAGAAGCTAAACAAAACCTGACAAAAATTGCAAATACTCTATCTTGAATAAAAATCATTACTGTCTGAATGGAAACATTATGGTTAACTTTAAAAAAGCGTGTCTCCCCTATGTATTTGCAGGCAAGTTGCGACGGCCAAATTAATACCGTTGCACCATTTTCCACTATCAGCCTACTGTTGATGAAGTGTCAGATAAAATAATGTAATGAAATTATTTATATTTTTGTGGATTTAGGTATACACGCATGGACTGTTTATTTCTGATCGCTGGGATCATGCCTGTTTCAAAGCTGAATTTCACATTCCTTTTAAAGAAGTGTTTGACACTGTAAGTTAGATTGTTTTATATTTCATAAGTTGGATTTTAGGTATGTTGTCTTGGATTTGGTGTATGCATCTTATTAGTATCTCGTTTGCGTGACAACGAAAACCTTCCGTGTGCTTGGTGGCAACTCATGATTTGTGTTTTTTCTTGTGATTCCTCTATCACCCACAAGTCCAAACATTTTGACGATGCGTGCACTGTGCAAGCCAAACATGTAAAAAGTGAATATGCATAACTAATAACACCAACTGTTAAATCTTGCTTCAAATTCAGTGAAAACAAACCATTGTCAGCCTCATGTTAAATGTCTCACAAAACATTAAAAAACTTTATCAAAACAACTTACATGCTTTTGTGTGCTCAAGAACAATTTACATGTTTTTAAGAACCCAATCCAATTTTTTGTGTTAGCCATTTACTTCAAAACCTAATGTTAGAATGTCTTCATTTCTCTCCCACTATATGGTGATGAGTAAATGCAGTTAGTTGGGGTGTTGGTTCATTTTGCTCTTTTCTCGGTATTGACTGCATGTTTATCAACTAACCCTATACTCTAAGGCGCTATGACCAACTATTTTTGTGCTCTTGTGATTATTCGACTAACCTTGTAATGTGGACCATGGTTAACAAACATGTATCTACAGCAATTCTGAGTATGTTGTTTACTGCCCCAGTGCCTTTCCCCTGTTTCTGATCACTTTAAAGTGATTTTTACTTTAGGTTACACAGAATATGTCATTCTTTGCAGCACCCTTTTGTAACTAGGTGTTTTTATGTATTTATTGAGTATTTTTTCATTCATTGATTTTAGACAGGATTTAGAACACTGCAGTGTTGAAGTAGTTGAGTATTTTAAGACTTTTGTTGTGCAGGTTTCATAAGTTGAAAACTAATTGCAATAGCAATCTTGTTGGTACAGTATTGGTCATCAAACAAGCGAAATACTGATGTCAGCAATTTCAAATATGTCATGCGCATAAAGTACGCAGAAAAATTTTGATTTTTTTGTTATGTATAGAAGTCCAGCAAATTTTTAGTTTTCCTTTTTTCCCTGCTGAGATATTATTCAATGCCTGAATGCTTCTGTGTTAACAACTGCGATTTTTGAGCTCCTACAACAGTTTTATTATGCTACAGAAATTGGTAATGTGATCAATGCGGTCAGCGCATGCGCTGATCAGCCATAGCAGACAAAATAAAGACAATTGTTTCGGATAAAGTGAACTATCGCGGAACACAATCTTAAACATACGTAGTGGATGAAAGGTCTGCAAAAAGTCGTTTGAAGGGTTTTCTGGATGCAGACGATAACCCATATTCCCACCAAAATCTAATTATTACTTTTTGGACCATTTACCATGTTCCTTGAAATTTACAAGCCAATTCATTCCATGGTATTTGCATTAAGTCGACAAAGTAACAAGCAAAAAGTATGCGAAAACAATTAATCTCCTTTGCGCAGGCAATAAAGTTTTTTGTGAAATATCAAGCTCCTGAATTTTGGTATATTTTTACACTAGATTTGGTATATTCGTTGTGAGGAGAGTTGGCAACACCGCCGGTCGCGCCATTTCCATACATAGCAATTTCAGCGGGTATCGCTGGAAGGTGTTGCTGCGGGACACATTTGTGTAGAAGCGGCGTTGCACTGAGTTTACTGCAAGCGCAATTTCGACGCCTTTGTGGAGACCACATTATGTGGAAGCAATGCTATGAACATTACATTTGTGGAATCACTTGAACGTGAACGATTTTCATATTCATGTTGGAATAAAACTTTTTGTAAAATAGTCCTGAATAGCTGGATGCACAAATCACTTTAACTTCTTACCGATGTTGTGGCCATGTCTTTCATGGTAAATCTATTGTTACGATTGCAGGGACTGCGTAGAAATGTTTCGGACTGGTGATGGCGTGTTTGAGACATTCAATCGCACGACAAATGAAGGGATCAAATCCATCTTCGCTACAAACGTGTTGGGTCATTTTATTCTTGTAAGTATTCCTTGCTTATTGCATTTCCCCTGTCGACATTAAATTTTGCGTGGCAGAAAACATGAGCAACAATTTTGAAGGACCCAGCTTATAAATTCAGAGCATATCTCTTACGATTTGAAATCGACTGAAAAGCAGCCCGTTCGGCTGAACTTTCCATTAGCGAACCTCAACAGGTTGAATATCACTGGTTCGCAAAAATAGTCCTGTTTATTGTTAACAAATAAATGCCGCCAGGTGCTAAAATGATACGCTATTCAACAATTAACGAAAACACTAATTTCTTGCGTGATATCTTCAATCACCCAAACTGTGCTCAATTTAACTGCTTCTAAAACCACATGCGGCCTGAATTTTTTCGCTTTCGTCATCCTGCCTCGACCCGCTCACGTGCTGATTCCCGTGACACACTTTTTTCACTGAATCAATAACGTCAAACTTATTTTTCTTTTAGTGATCTCAGATAGTCTTGCATATGCAATCATCAATTAAAACAAGCATGGAAATAGCGGCATAATATTTTGTTGGGATCTTGAGACTGATATTTTCGAAAGCCGAAATTTTACACGGTTTTATTTGAAATTTATCTTGTTTTTAGACGAAGATTGCACTTGAATGACTATCTATTTCTAAAGTGTGAAACTACAATTTTGACTTATAAGGACATATTTCAACTTTCCAGGTCTAAAAGTGTTGCACACGAATAACAAGACTCTTAAATTCTGCGAAGTCTGCATTGCTTGTGTCGCACTTACTCTGGTGTTAGCAAAAATATGAAGGTACGCTCTTTTGTTTCGGTCTTGCAGTGCGTTTGGGATTAAAATTGACAAACAAAAATTGCTGCGTTTGATTTTCTAAACCTTTCTTATGTTAAGAAATGAAGCATTTGCACCAAGAAATTTATCGCTGATACGGAGCAAAGTCGATTCTGCATAGGTCTCTTTGAATTGTTAGCTTGCCGTTTTTGCCAGTAAAGGCAAGCAGTGTTTGAAGAAAGTCCTGTTTTCGGTAATATCTTCCTAGAACAGCCGGGTCTCCTGACTTTATTTCTGGTCAAAGTAGGACAGTTCGCATTAGTTGAGACATTGTCTGTTGTTTGCTATCGAAAAAAATAAAGTACGAAGGAGGCTGAATATTATGTACGATGTTCCTTAAACAAATTTAGGGAATTGCATTTTTTCAAAGTCGGGTTTCAAGCTTCTATGCCTTGTATAATTTTGTTACTCCAAAACATGTTACTCCTTTCCGTAAAAAAATATTCACCAGTGTTGAGTGCTGCTGTGTCTGTCCAGAGTTACACTTCTTGTTTTTAGTTGCATTTGTCGCAATCCCAGTTAACACAATTGGCCCAATCATTTTTTGCTAAATTTTTAATACAAGTTTTGTAACATTTTTATGGAAATATCGTTTTGTATTGAAAATCATTGTACCAGATAGCGTTGCCAAAATCTGTATTATGAACGAATTTGCAGTTGAACATTTCTCTCGCAAATATGTTATAATGCGTTGAAAATTTTGGCTTTGGTAATCACGCAACAATAACTTACGATCATGACAGAAATGATACGAATTCTTGCTTAGAGTTGAAGAGCACGCTTCTGTGTTGTTTGATTAAAGTGATTATAAGACTATTTCACACTGGTGGCAGTCATTTAAGGTACAGCATTAAACTATCGTTTGTTGGTCCTACAGGTTGTGGAACTAGTTGCTTCAAATATTGCAAAAAATATAAAAATCATTTAAAATCTGTGGGAAGTTTCTTTCGCGGTTCGGAATCTCTTATTGATTGGGATGCATTTTTCATAATTTTACTCTATATGAACTATTGCTGCTCTATAATTTTATTCAAATTGTGCGGAATTTTAATTTGTTAGAATTGACAGCTTACGCATTGGGTCGCGAATCGTTTTGAAACCACTCGGAATGTAGATTCCGACATTGCCATTCTGCGCGTAATATTCAAGCTTTCTGTCAGGGTGTCGGAGTCGGAGGTTTTTGGCTGGAGTCGGAGTCAGATTCCTAACAACACTGGGAGTCGGAGTCGGATTTGTTTGTCCGACTCCGACTCCAGAGGTCCAATTGGATCATTTTTTACATCATACTCCTAAATTAGGAATTCCTGTTGAAATGGTGCGACTTCTTTTGAAATTTTCGTTTGGCTGTACACCACGATTTCCATTGATTTTGACAGCCAAATTTCATTCCTTTTATGTTAAAGAGTCGGAGTCGGAAATTTTTCAAAGGTCGAAGTTGGAATTCAGAGTCGGATATTTTACCTCCGACTCCGCAACCCTGCTTTCTGTACTTCGTGCATTGTCAATCAAATGTAATTAAAAGCTTTAAGGCAGCATAGTTTGCACCTTCTACAACAGTGGTTCCCAAACCGGTACGCGCGCCATTAGTGCTACGCGAAGACCCTCATGGTGGTACGCGAGCAGGCCTATCTTCTGTTTTTCTCCACAAAAAAACAGTTTTCCCAGCTTTTGCTTTTTAATAATCGGGTTCTGTTTGTAAATTCTTGCATTTCTGTGTACTTTTCTTGTTGGTTGTAAACAATAACCATTATGTTTGTCACCGCCATTTTGTACATGTCGCTTTTATGTTGAGACCGATTTTCTAAACTTTTGATCGAATGATAGTTGGTTGAATGAGTTCCTGAAACAAAGTTAAACGCGGTGACAGTGCCGGACCCCCTGGTGGTACGCGATCAGAGAAAGGTTGGGAACCACTGCAAGGTAACGCAAGCAGTAGGTGGATTGTAAAGTTAATGCAACTTCATGTTACTTCTTAAAACTAATGTTTGTTTTTTACTGCATCTTATTAAGGCCAACTGCTTGTGTTAGGTGCAGAAAATGATTCCTTTGTTATCAAAAAGCAAGACTGCGTCAAAAGTGATATGGACGACCTCCACTAACGCAGCGAGGAAAGCGTTTGACCCTGACGACGTCACTTGTCAATACGGGTGTGTTGTAGTGTTCAACTTTCTCTCTTTCTGTTGGTTAAAGTTACTAGTTTTTGAAGGTACTCCCTTTGAGTTCAAGTCCACAAGAACATTTGATTTATCACGAATGAAAAGTAGTTCGTTCATGGTGTCGCCAGCTGCACAGGATACCATGTCTGCACCATTCATTCATTTTCATTCCCGCTTTTCCTCTCACGCGGGTGGACGGGGTAACAGCCCTAAGAAGGTAAAAAAATCTTAACGATTTTCAGCAATCTCTGATAGTTCTGCTGGCTCCACACCAAGATGGAAGGGACCAAGCAAGGCCGTGGATGTAGTCACGCCACCTGGTCCTTGGAAAACCTCTGGGTGGATTTCCCGTTGGTATAGTCAGCAAGACTTGCGTCGCCGATCTTTACCGGAGCACTCTGGTCACATGACCGAATCATCGTAGCTGAGATCTCTGTTCGGAAGAAAAGTGGCTCAACATTCAAGGCTTTACGAATGTCACAGCTACGCGCTTTGTCGCGAAGTGTCACACAGTGAAATCCTCGAAAAAATCCCATCTCTGCCGCTTACTCTTGCAGTCATTGCCCAACATTTATGACCGTAGGTGAGGATCGGAACAAATATTTTAAAACTGACAGCTTTGCGATTTTTGAAAGCTCCCGTTTTGTGACCACAGCGATAGAGCTCACGCAAAACTGCGTTTACTTTACACCAGTCCGTCTGCATCACTACCTTGAATTGTACGAAGTTTTTAAGATGGCGTGTTCCATGTCAGGAGCAAAAATAATTTTTCATTTCAACAGCAGTACTTTCATTTCGGTTTAGTTTTATCCCACTGTCAGACCTTCAAGCGGTTCTTTTTCGACTTATTAAACGTTGGTCCAAGTTACGGCTAATACCAAAGGTATTCTCCATTTATCCGTTTTTTTACTTGAAACTGTCAACAAATTTATCAAGCGTTTCATCCATATTTCGATTCCATGTGGATACAGTTACCGAATATCATAGAAGTTGGGAGGAAAGCAATGACTCGTTATTCTATTAATTGTACGCCGATGAAAGGATGCAGAGACACGTACACCAGTATACTGGACGGGATCGTTGTCGTACCTTGAAAAAATTTTCAGGCACTTATCGTTTTTGATCCTTTATTTCAAATTGCAGGTAATTCTGGAAAACTTGCTGGAGCCGTATTGTGAAGGAGTTCGTAGGATTCTTTTCTGAGTTTTTTTATCTTTCTACAAGATGCTCTTCCGAATGTTTGTAAATTTTAATCACGTAACTTCAGCGTAACCTTTAACAACTGCAACGAACAATCTTCTGTTGCGAGTGGAGATTGCCATTTCCTATCTGTGTTTCGACGCCCTACATGCAGCCTAATTTCTGTTGTGATGTTGATTGACCGTGGGTTAACAACGAACCGAATAAACTTATTTTGCTAAAAATGATTGAATCAAACGAAAGCTCTTTCAAACAAAGGAACAAGAAAACAAATGGATTCGAACATAAAAAAACAGCAACGTTTAACTATCAATTTTGCATACTTGTCCCAAAAGGTCGCTTTTAATGTCATGGCAAAAGTTCCGTGATTAACATGTTTATTGCTGCCTTATAATTATTACCTTGTTTTTGCTCGACAAAGATGTCGTTCTCTTCACAAAAATTTTGGTTTCACTCTATCCTGCGGTCCCTGCTATCCCTTGAACAAGCCTTCTTGCTTTCAGAACACAGCCTTATGCCAGTTCCAAGTACATCATAGATGCGATGAGCTTTGAGTTGAACGACCGGCTTAATCATAAAGGCATTTACAGGTAAGAAAAAGAGGATGAACCAAAAGTTATCATTACCTTATCCTGCATTAATGGGCGATGGGGTCATCCTGTGTTTGTGGGTTCTTTTCTCACCCCTGTATTGATGGATTCCTGTACCCTGCATTTGTTTTTTGGCTTATCCCATGATTATGGGCTTTTTTGGGTCACCCTAAACACAATTGCTTATTTGATACAATTACTTCAAACCCCCATCGTCCACGTTACTTGAAAGAAAAGTATGGTTTGGGAAACGTTGGGACTATTTTGAGGTTTCGAAGCTTTCTGTAGCTTTCAACCGCTTAATGTGATTAGTTAAAGTGTTCACTTCTTCGGTACATCCTGTAGACACCAACAGGCCTTGTTAGTCTAGTTGAGTTGCACACAGAGTAAATTGTACAAGGCCGGAACGTGTGAAAATGAGCCTTGTGTTCATCAACGCAGTGTGGGAAAGACCACGAGGTGTAGTTGCGCTGAATTCGTGAAATTCGGCTTTAGACTTCGAGCGACATACTGTATGTTCAAAATTTTCATCACAGTCACGTCGCTGATCCAGGAACTGCAATCACGGGCCTGACGGCCAGAATCATTCCAACTCTGCTTTGGTACATTCTTGTGCCGATCATGTGGCTGGTATGTATGAATGTTTCAGGACTGTACGCAACGTTGTACTGGTTCACAATGTGTAATACTGCGCTCGGTTTGTGGATAGCTTGTCATGCGGATGATAGCCCCAATTCTGTTATTCAAACACTGGACTCGACTTTCCCAGAGTCAACTGCCTAAACTTGTCAATCAACTGACCGAACTGCCTAAACTTGTCAATCAACTGACCGAACTGCCTAAACTTGTCAATCAACTGAAGCGGCAACGCGTTTCACGGGTGCGTTACGCAGCTCAGCGTTCTCTCTTGCTTTTACAGTTTCGCGTTGCGCTACCAAACTTGACAATTTTTCCTTCAACTGCGTGTCAGTCGATGCTGTGGCTTCTTGAGCAAGAGCCATCGCAGCTGTGCAGCAAGAGCAAGTATTGCAGTTGCGCGTCAGTCGCCGGTCGCGCGTACGTCGAAAAGAAGCCCATACCGGTGAGCGAGGACGACTCGCGTGCCGTGTTTCAACTTGTTCAAACTGTTGCGGACGAAGTTACGGCGGAGTACTCAGTTCCGCAGACATGATTTTTCGCCGTATTCGGTGTTGGCAGATAAATCGCAGGATCCTTTCGAGACTACTTATCCGCAATGAAATATGCTTCGATTGTTGTCACTAGAAATTACGCGTTCACGTACTCGTGCTTTTTCTTCACCACTGAGATCAAAGTCTCAACTGTTGTTCCACAAGTATTTGGAAGACGGGCATGTATCAATGGTACAGCATATTTGTCGATTGTGTTAAATAATTCGGCTTTACTGTATATGTGTTTGTGAATGAATATTAGATGCATCGGAGTGTATGTGTTGCTATCGTGAAAAGTACTTGTTTAGACAAGTGTTACTTGTGCTGGAGCAGTGACATATACAGCGTTTGCCTTGTGCAACATCTTGTGAGACGGGGCTCTTGCCCAAATGCATCTGTTGTAAAGTACGCAAATTTGAATTACCTCCGCTCTTGCTGGGCGTATGTGTTTTGAGTGCATTGTCTCGATCATCGAACGTAGTAAGTTACAGTTCATTCAAGCTAAAATCGATACCATTTCGGTTTTGTTTAATAAGACATTGACTGTCGACCTTGATTTCGGGGATCGTTTTCATGAAAACTTTTCACGTAGGAGACGTATAAAACTTAACGCCACTCCTGGTAGGAAAGATAGTTCTGCGAGCTCAACGATAGGTCGGGGCAGAATCTTTGTACTGTTCAACATCAATTACGAACGAAAACTTAGTCCAAATTGGTGCATGTGATGATTGCTGTTTGTACGTGCATGGCAGTTGCTTGCAGTTCGATCGATTCATTGTTGCAGTTACCCGGAGCCGTCTTGCTTATCGGTAGAGCGCATTTCGTTTATTGAGGCGTGAGTGATTACTGCGCTCTGACCGAAGTGTTCTTGCTGCCTCATATTCAGTTATGTTTCTTGCGTCGTTTGAACTGGCTGCTTCTGCCGTACGATTATCGTTATGATTATTTTCTTGTTTCTAGTATGTTGAAACTCAGTTCTTTAAAGCTTAGTAAATATACTCACTTGATATTTGCATCGATAGGCCGTTTTGTCACAATTTAAAGAACTGTATTCTTAGCGGAATGGAGAGGCAGCTTTTGCGACCAAAGGAGTTGTCAGTTGAGTCTGAAGCTCCAGGTGCTGCTCGGGTTTTCGCGTTCTGGCTGCGCACTGTCGAAGACTTCCTGTCTAGTCTCCGTGAATTTCGCGCTGAGGAAGATCCCCAGGTGAACGCTCAAGGAATCATCGTGAGTTGTCTTTCCCCTGCTTTTTTCCCCTATGTGGAAGATGCTGCTGGTTATGACGAGATAGTTGATATCCTTAAACGACTCTATCTTAAGCAGAATAACGTGCATGCCAGACATTTGCTTGTCAGCAGAAAGCAAACACCGGGCGAGTCTATCTCTGAATACCTACAAGCGTTAAAAATCCTCGCGAAAGAATGTTCGTTCACTGAAGTGTCCGCAAACGCTTACAGAGAAGAATTGACTCGCGATTTCTTCATTAACGGACTGGCATCTTCGTCTGTACGACAACGCTTATTAGAAAAAGACGATCTTACCCTTGTTCAAGCGTATGAACTCCTGACGGTTTTGATCATGCCCAACGTCAAGCTATCTCGGTCAGCCGAACGGCGGTGCTGTCCACGACCACGGCAGGTGTTGCTCTCGAATCAGCCGAGGAAGAAGCCTTGTCAAGCAACTTTACTTCGGAAGCCACTGTAAGAATTCGCTCTTGTGTCTTTATTGCTGCGGAAAACCTCACAGCCGTCGTTCTCAGTGCCCTGCCCGTAATTCGAACTGTTGTACCTGTGGCAAACGAGGCCATTATTGACGCGTTTGCAGGTCAGCTACTCCACGCGAATCAACAGATGGCCCCAACCGGTCCAAAATGACTGCAACTACTGGGTCGCGATCCCTGCTGGCTAGTGCTCCGTCAGATCTGGAATCGGCCATAGTTAAAGGATCGCTAGAAAGCAACCCTGTTCATGTGCTTATCGACTCGGGTGCCTCATAGAATTTTGTAGATACTGACATTGTTCGGAAATTGAGATTACCTATTGCAGGAAGAGCTACTTCGATCGCGATGGCCTCTGAGGTGTCAATGCAGACATTTGGGAGAGACTCTGGTGTCTTGAGCCTGATGGACCGCCAATATCCTAATGCCTAAGCTATGTGCTGACGTGATTGTTGGTCAATATTTTTGAAGAGGCATGCCTCCATCCATTTCGTTGTGAATGGACCAGAAGAATCTCTATAAATACGCCAATGACTGCGGACCCTATACGACTGTCTGTCGCTGCTGCGAAGCAGGAAGCACCTCGGCTTCGAATTCCTATCGCCCGACGTCAAGCCCGTGACTTCCAAGTCTCGACGTTATAATCAAGAAGACCAAGCGTTCGTCGAAGCTTAAGTCGGCCGTTTGGTTGCCGCCGATGTCATTGAACGTCAAGGTCACCGTGGAGGACTCAGGTCCTTGTCAAGCAAAAGGAAAAAAAGAGGTTGGTCCTAGATTATTCTTCTACCGTTAACCGTTTCACCGTGTTGGACGCTTATCCGCTGCCTAATATCGAAGATTTAGCAAACAAGGTCGCTCAAGACATACTATAGCTCAATCGATTTGCGACAAGCCTATTATCAAGTACCCCTCTTACCTGAAGAGACATTTCACCGCTTTTGAAGCTGCTGGTCGTCTCTACCAGTATGAAAGGCTTCCGTTCGGGGTCACCAATGGGGTTTCTGCGTTCCAAAGGACGATCGACGCATTCACAAAAACCCACCGCTTGCAAAAGGTGTACGTGTACTTAGATGACCTGACCGTCACTGGGGCTACTCTCGAAGAACATGACAGAAATCTGAAGCTTTTACTTGATGCTGCCTCCAGTTGCAATATTACGTTGAATGAGTCCAAATCCCAACTTCGCGTAAGAACTCTTGACATGCTTGGCTACCGCGTTTCGTTCCAGCAAGTGAAACCCGACCCGCAAAGGCTGCAGCCC
>JGI24158J21664_10005422_pt1 | contig 16678 bp, 9 predicted proteins | sample Ectturendosymbi3_FD_21664 | JGI IMG/M metagenome (IMG submission 21664)
GATTCTACTGTTTTGTTATACTGTAGATATTATGCGCTTTGTTTTGAAAAAAGTAATTATTTGCAAAACAATAATTATTTAGCAAGAAAGGTCATTGTCTCCTAACAATGGGTTTTAGCTGCTGTGTGGGAGACCGCAGTTCAAAGTGTGTGAGTACTCAAGCATGTGAGTAGCGGGAATTGAGAAGTAGTCATCTCTGTCATCAACAGAGCCAAGAATTCCGAATCTTGTAGCCAAATTTCAGGAGCATGTATCTCATTAAAAATAAATTGCTAGAAACCATTTCGCCTGTTTTTGTGTTAAATTTTCATAGTTTAAAAATTGTTTGTGCCCAAGCTTTACAGCATGTGGTGAGCCACGAATCGCTATTAAATAAACATTTGGGCCACAGACCAAAAAAGTTTGGGAACCATTTGGGCCCCAAATGTTTATTTAATAGCGTGGCCCTAGCCTTAGCTGGGCCCCAGCCTTAGATCTTCAACAGCAGCAACAGCAATTAAAGCCTTTCCTACATTCATCTCAACAACAAAAGGCAATGCGATCTTTTCTTTGGAAGTTATAGCTCTTTAAAATAGTTCATTAGTTATATTCGTAAATTTCCGTGATTCCTAGCTTTTTGTAGGTTTATTTTTCGGATTTATATACATTTTCATGCGGGACCGTGTTGTGGCTCTCGAAAATATCGTCTAGTTTTCACTCTGATTAGCTGTACATCAACTCCTTTGTTTTAGAAACCTCATATTTTATGGACCAAACAAGCTTAAAACAATTCAGTCGACACAGCGTTTATTCACGCTGTTTTTAATTTGATATTTTGCAAGCAAAACCAAATATAATGTTTTAATGCTCAATGTTACAGGCTGATGGTGAACAGCATAAAGACAAGTTTTGCACAGCAAAGTATTTTCGCAACACGCTTAGCTGACCGTATGAAGTAAGCCCAATGTAGACACCTTCTTAAAACTCACAAGAAACTGTTCTAGCTGATTTACCTGCCATCTAGAGCAGTGGTTCTCAAGGAGGTGCCACTTGGCTCACTAAGGGGGGAATATTTAATTCCAGGGAGGAAATTTGATCCAGGGGAGAATTGCGGAGGAAAAGCTGTGGACGAAAAATCTTGACGTTTTTGGTATCTGTTTATCTAATACACAAAAAATTGCACAATAATTCCACACCAATGCATGAAAACTTTTATTGGGCCTATCTGCAAAAATGCTGACGGTGGTATTGCTATTAGTATGAACTGTGAGAAATACTGTATGGTTGTGAACCACCTAATGGTTGTTGATGGTCTGTATGTTTTGCCCAGCAGCATCAGTGGCCATCAACGCCCTCTGAATGTTTCTTGTGATTATGTTCCTCAATATGAAAATTGCTTTCAACAGTGACAAGTCAGTCGGTGCAGTTGATTTCCCTAAAAATTATAAATAAAAACCTGTCACACCGGTTGTTTCCTTGGATGCCGTTAGTGTTAAGTTTTCCTACCAAGTCAAATATCTTGGTTTATTACTTAACACCTCACTGAAAGATTGCAATAACACTTAAGAGAAAAGTGAAATCACTTTACTGAGCTGCAAACAAGCTCAGAACCACCTCTGATCAGTGATCTACTGCAATTAGAAGCACACTGTTCCGTGTCTGTCGCATGCCAGTGCATGCTTATCATTGTGGTGCAGATACACACATTACTCGTGTTAAACAACTCCACGTTGCTTGCAACTGTTCCTATCGGATTTGCATTACATCTCCAGGAATGTCAGTGTTCCTCCACATCAACTTACCTTTGTCTTCATGACATTAAATGCCTTGGTTGGAAACAATTTGTATTCTTTTTACAACGATGTACGTTCTTATCCGCTCACTTGAAACGTCTGATACGTTTCGCAAGTCTTCATTTTTCTCTATGTAACGCTTCTGCATGACGATGACCGAATGCAGTTGTTGCCGGTGCGTTGTTTGAGTGTTTGTTCATCACCAGCATTGACTGGTTGTTCCAACTAATACCTAGCCTGTGGTGCGTTGCATTGTAACTGAGCATTTTTGTATCCTCGTGTTCTTTCAACGGGCTCCTGTGGCATGGGCCATGTCTTCGAGTCAAACACGTAAATAAAAAAATGATATATTGGCTAGATGTGAAACTGAAAGATTTATTTTGATTTTTCGCAGGCTTGGTTAACGCACTGAATGACAAGGCAAATAACTTGTATTGAATAACCAGAAATGAATCATGGGGCGTTGTCGTTACTTTGAAACACAAGAGCTTCAAATGTTTTTAATAAGACGTTTATGTAACCTGTTCGTAGATTAGGACTGTACGTTTCTATACGCACTAATGAAGACGAAATTGAAAGCTGGTTCGATCTGTTAACCCTGAAATATTGATCTTTCAAAGAATCTTTTAAAACATGAAACATGGAGCTTCCGATCTTCTAAAGAATTGAGTTGCTTCAGGTTTTCTCCTTCTCTGCAACTGGTCAGTGTAATAGAATCAAAAGCATTAACGGATGGCGCAAGCTCGTGCGGCTAAGCTTTCGTCACAGAGAAGAACCAATGCTACAGTAAAGTTTAAAAATAGGATCTTATCACCTAATTGAACATCACTTATATATTCAAGACTTTTTTCAGGATTTTGCTGGCATGCCACTTGTGAACATTTATTCTGAAAAAAAACAGGCTGCCTGGTTTAACGAGAACGCATAGTGAAAGGCTAAAAATTCAGCTAACGCCAGGCTCATATTCCAGCAGTTAGTCGCATTGCTTCTATGTGCAGCGACCACTCCCTTGCATCGGCCATTTTGTTTCAACCAAAGCTGCTTACAAAAGGTTAAATCTCTCGAGATAAGCGAAAAGATATTGCATTTGAATAACTAAAAGTAGAAAGTTCCTAAAATGTCTTGTCAAGATTGGTAACAACTTTTCAATTTTTGTAAAATCGCACAAAACAAATATTCGACCACATACTGAACATCAAAGAGACGCAGCCTGGTGTTGCAACCCTTTCCAGGTTATTTGTGTGAAAAGCTTGTTTATCGTCAAAACAGCAGAGTTTACTTTAATTTTAGAAAATCGTCCGGGTTGATAATGCAGTTAAACCTTCTTTGCTCATTTCTTTCCTCGCGTTGTTTTCAAGTTTTCCGCTTCGTGTCCCGCAAGCAAATATTTCCATTTTACAACCTTTTTCCTTTCATTGCTTATTCAACCAATTCACGCGGCTCTCGTTCGAACATTGCGCTTTAACTCACTGCTCTCTTAAACCTGCGAGCTGTAAGCTTGTCACAGATTTAACCCTTTGGTGGCTGCTTTACACATCCAAAAGTTGTAACCACTTTGAATCAGAAAACAATCTTATTTCTAGCGCATGATTTTCATGTGTTGACGAATTTCGACTTTCATCAGTTAGGCTGAGTTATGTATGCTGCAGTTTCATATCAACCAAGCTCTGACAAATAAATTCATCCGCCATAGCAGTTACGCTTTGCCACTATCGTCATCGACCATTCCCAGGCTGCACAAGAGCTCCAGCAGTCGTTTACAAACACGTTAAGAACGTTTAAGACAGAACCGTCACACGAAATCGCTCGTACGAACAAAGCTCTCTGGCTATGCTGTTTTTAAAGTGCCAAAGCAAGCACCCGCTGCTTTTGTACTTCGCAAAACTTGTCGTAAGAGCAGTTTTAAACGTAAGAAAGTCATTTCAAGAATAGCCCTAATCCTAAAGCCATGATAAACTATAGCTTTCCTCACCAGCTACAGAATTTCCGAATACCTTCAATGACGTACGTGACTTTGACCAAACATCGGTGGATTTCTTGTAGCAAGGTCTGCGCTGCAACCAGTGGCGTATCGAGCCCAAAAATTGGGGGGGGCAAAATGTTTGATTTTAGACGAATAACACTATTTTGCTTAGAAAAACGTATCTCAAAGCACAAAATGGCTATATTTTATAAAAATTGTTNGGGGGGCATGACCCCTTTGGCCCCCCTGGCTACGCCTATGGCTGTAACCAAGCAGGATTTCGTTCAAGTTCAGGGTTATTAATGTATTTCTTTTACTCTTATTNCGCCTTGAGTGCAAAATAAAAATACAAAAATGTGACACACGGAAGGAATCCAAAAATGTGATGACGTGAAGAAAATGCAGAGAAAGATTTCCATAACTTATGAAAAGATTAAGGCCTAAAGTAGACAGATTGATTAAAGTTGTTTCTGAATGAGGTCCAAAGAGGCTTGACGAAAGACCAGTTGGTTATCATGTCTATCAGCTCGGCCGTGTTTCCGTACGATGCACGGGACGAGAGGCGTGCAAGTTTCGCGGTGCAAGGTTAGCGACTGATCATTCTATTTGCAACAGTTTAATTTCATTTTTCATTCACAAAATCTGTCTCTGAAGTGAAAAACGCCCAGCACTGAATAACGACAAAGCCTTTCGCAAGCACGGCACCTGGCACACTGTTTCAGCAACAGCTACATGCTTTCTTGCGGCAACCCTTCATCATCGAACCATGCTGCAAGCTTCAACTTCGAATGATCTGCCGACTGACCCGTACATTTGTGGTAAAAACTTGTGCATTCGCTGTAGGTGAGGAAAGAGCTCTGAGACTACAGTTAATTTGCATAATGCAAAAGAGCGGAAACTAGCCCAGCGTTACAAGATCATTGCGGTCTCGCACGTGCGCTCGCGGCGTCTCGCCGCCACTGCAGAGGTGACGCCGGTCTGGCCTCAGTCAAAACCAAATCGGTCTTCCACGAAAAAGGCAGATCACGTTACGGTTCATTTGGCAGCTGCTCAGCGGCTTCGGTTGTGTTTTCGTGGGCAGGAGCGCTCTTTCCTGTGTGACTAACAACTGAAAGTGTTGCCGTGAATACTGGTTGCATGACGGTGTTGACCAAAGTGGATGCTTTGATAAAGATTGCACGAGACATCTCAACAAGGAAAGATTTGTGCCCAAAATCTGTTTGCGTTGTTGACTGTTTCGCAACCAGTGGGAAAAAATCGATTAATTTCAAAGTGCGTGCTCCTCAAACGAGACTACGAAGGTAGAGTCGGGCAGTCTAGAGATGACCTACAGTACAATGTTTCTACAAATGCAATACACAAATCGGCAAAAAAACTTGAATGTTTAAGCGTTTGCCTCTTATCACCTGAACCCCACGTTTCGTGGGTTGTGACTTAGATAGTGACTGTTTTTGCCTTTCTTCGCTGATTTGGAAGACAGCTGTTTCCTAATTTGAAAGTAAAAGCACTCCTAAACGCAGATGCTAAAAACAGGAAGAACTGCAATCTTTCCACGAAATTGTTGCGTGGCCTCGTCTGTTGACGCACTTCATTTGCGGCAATGGAGACAAAACCAGTTTCGTCAGTGAAATATCAACATTTCAGAGAAGTAACCCACAGCATTGACATGCAATGCCTTTCCTTCGCATCCATTGCATTAACGTCCTTCTGTTAACTTTAAAAACAACATTGTGGCAACCTTCTACTCGTGAGCAGTACTTTTGCACTTCATAGGGACAGGCTTGGGGCTGAAAAAACACGAATATTTTACCAATTAAGATATGTATATAGTCAGGGCTACCATACCGTCCTTATTTATAAGATTTGTCCTTATTTGGCAGTACTGCGTCTTAGAAAATATTACTGTCATTATTTCTAAGAAATGTCCTTACTTGTGACTTGCGTCCTTATTTTTTCTTATTTTCTGTAGTACAACAATTTTAAATAAGCAATATCTGATAGACGTAGATACAGAACATTTCTATCTCATCATAAACATTTCGTAATCAAAGTTTTTTGATGTCATAAAGATAGTATAATCTTGCAGCACAGAGACGTAACGCAGTATTAGGCATTGCTAGTACTGTGAGCTGTGTACTCTGGTTAGGATTCTTTGGAAAGCTGGTTTTGTAGCGAAGTTTTAGCATTTAATTGATTCATCAAATAAGCAAACGAAAAGACGTCTTCCGTGACGATTCCAGGAAAGAAGTCGAGAACAAGACATTGTTGAAGCAAATGGTTCCTTGAGATAAATAGGCAAAGATGTGATCGGACGTTAGTTGTGCAAACAGAAACAATTGCTTTCTTTTCAGGTAATAAAATCAAATTTTCCTCTGCCGTCCTTACTTTTGGTTCTAGATCGATGGTAGCCTTGCATGTGGTTAACGAGCATCATGCATATAGTGACCTACAAAGACTAGGTCCGGTAGATTGAAAGCCAAATGAAATAACACAACCAAAATTGGATCTGGCTGCATTTTTACTACTTGCCACTTTGGGATGTACGTTTGTTGGAACGAAGCATGTGTCCAAACTTATTTTTTTACTCATATTACAATGTATTTGTTATTTGCCAAGATTGCTTTTCAAAAGCCCTACATATACACTAAATGACTAACTATGGGTTTTGGAGAATGGTGCTACCATACGTAGCTTTAGATCAGGGGTGTACAACCTTTTGCTATTGCCGGCCGCATTACTTTTATTTGTATGAAGTACGGCCGCCAATGAGTTCGAGTTATACTTATGAGATATGTTTGATTAAAGAATAGGTTTTATCCGGTATATGTCATTTACTTGTGCCTAAAAGTACAATAAAATGTCAAACATTTTAACGGATTTAAAGAAACATCACCATCCAGATTGTTACGCATCGTGTCTTGCTTTGCGTTAGTTTTGCTTCAATATACGCCAGCACGGCCGCCAAATGTTATATTTTAAATTACATATGTACGGCCGCAAATTTCATTATCGACGGCCGCAGGTAGTGCACCGTTGCTTCAGAGCAGCTATGTTCGACCCAAATGGGTTACTGGGCCAGAAATCAAGTCGCTATCTTAACCAGGGCCGCACATTTGATGACATATTAATAAGGGCCCCACATTGAATAACTTATATCTGAGCAAACGAAATGTAACTGAAGCTAATACACTGAAAGCGTTCGAACCTTAATTGCAATGTTTACAGACGTGATAAAGTGACACTGAGGAGGCACCTGCATCAAAAATGTCAAATTCAAGGTTATCAAAATAAGGAAAGGTTGTCAGTATGTAGAATACTTTTACTACAACGAAAACCTAAACTGGACCGCACAAAACCTTCGCCTGGCATGCGGCCCGAGGGCCCCGCGTTGGACATAGTTGCTTTAGAGTAATCAGAAGTCTGTTGTGAAATCCAGATTTGGCAATTACTGTATTTTGGTAACTTTCCACAACTCAACCTTTCACTGCCAAGAAAATACACAATGTGATTTAGCTTGCACTTTTTAAACAACGCCTTGTAATGTAGTTACTTTACATCACGTAAACCACGCGCTTTTTAAAACTTATGATTCAAAAACCGCGAGTTGACCCTGTTGAGGACAGTGAGGCAGCCTACACAGGAAAGTATGCGGAAGTGGTGAATAATGCACCATGGATGAAGTGATGACGAAGGCTAATCCTGCAAGATATGCGGAAGAGGATTTGATAAATGCAGCAATGACTGGGAGCAACTGATGACATGCAACCTCTTTTAACACCGAAATCGTTTTCTATATTTCGCGTGCGCACAAAAGGATTTCACTATCTAAGAGTTCTATTCCTGAGAAAATTTGCATAACGGGACAAGAAGATTTGGGCTGTAACTTGCATCAGCTGTTTAATTTCAAGAACACCGTGAGAGACTTAGTTGGAGTCTTGCTTCTCTCACTCCACATCCCTCACATTCCAGGAACATCTGCCCTGAAACCGGCTCCTCCGCCAAATTTGAATATTTCAAGGTTGCCTCTGTTTAGATTCCACACGTTCTACTTATTGCAGAATCATGTACGAATGTTAACTTTAACTGAATAATGAAACCTCGTCCTCTGTGCCTCCGCACAAAAAAGACGGACTTGCCTCCGCCCAAACACTTGGGAATGTTGTGAAAGATTTCACAAAATATAAGTTCTACTGAAAAGTATGGTGCGAAGCAAATTTTCAATGCTAAGCAGCGCTTGTCAAATTTTACTAAAGTGAGGTTTTTCATTGTCGACTACCAAACGATGTGGGTTCCACAGTTCGAATGTTAGGTCTTTAAGTTTATCAGAGAACTCGCTGTTTCACATGGCAGAATATGCGCTCCACGCAGTGCCGAAAACGTCACTACCTGGAATATCGCCGGGGCAATTTAATGGCGAGTTTCTCACGCGGAGAAACAAAAAACATGTTGCAGACTCATGCACAGTCATCGCTGTGCCAGGCTGCGCTGATGGACGGAAGGGAGTAACGAATCGCCAACCTGGAAAGACGGCGCCAAATGCGGTCAAACAAAGCTATGCTTTAAGATCGCGCTAAATGTAACAAGCCTCCCTGCGTTGTCTATGGAAAGGTGGCACATTACAATTCGGCGACCGGGTCAAACACAACGTGCAGCAACGCCGTAGGATCGGGATGTGCCACGTCATGTCGGTTCGTGGCAGTTGTGGTCCTTTAACAACTTGCAACGTGCTCCATACAAGCTCCTTGGCGCTGAATCACTGTGGTTATTCGGTGCTAGCACATTGACTTTGCAATGACCNTGTCCAACCCTCGCCGGGAATTCACTTGGTCTCCNTTCGAATGTCTATTCTTNAGCACATCGATAGTTTGGAGATTGTTAGGATAGAAACTGTCTTTCAGATATTCCCACAGAAAATAGTCCGAATGGGATAGGTTTGGACAATGTGCAAGCCAAGGATGGTCCGTGCGACGTGAGATGGGTTCTTCTCCAAGAAAGAAACGACGGAGGTATTCGAGTGAAGCACTGGAACAATGCGGTGATGCTCCATCCTGCTGGTAAGTCACAGTGTCCATGTCCACTCCTCGCTCCCCCCTCAATTCCGGGATGAATTTTCTTTTCATCAGTTCAACGTATGCCTCTGTGTTCACAGTTACTGAGTGTCCATCAGCATCCTCGAACCAGTATGGCCCGATAATGCCATTACGACCAACGCGCACCAAACAGTCACTTTCTCCAGGCTAAGTGGGCGATACTGATGCTCATGAGACTGAGCCAAAAAGCGCATATTCTGTTTGTTCACGTGACCACCGAGAGTGCAAATTTTCATCGTCACTGAAAAAAAATGAAGTCCAAGAAATCAGGATAGTCTTCGATCCGCTGACTGATGGTTTGCCCAAAGACACGTCTCTCAGCCTTATTTNAATCGGTCTGAAGTTGTAAAATCTGTATTTTGTACGGAAACAGATAAATATCCTGGTGCATTGTGCGCATATCCTATCGGCTTGAAATGTCTGTCGCCTGAGGCAAACATCTTGTGGATTTCCTTGGTGACTGCTCCAAACATTGTCTCACAGACACAATGAGATTTTCTGTCCTGACTGACCGTGGCCGGCGACTGCGACCTTTAATGGTACCCTGTACACTTCCCGACTCCCTGAATTTGTTCAGAAGGCGCTTTGTTGTGGCACTTTTTGGAGCATTTCTTCCTGGAAACCCTCCTAATTGTCTTTGAGTTTAGAAAACCGATTTCGACGTGAAATAAGCATCTACAATTTTAAACTTCTCCTGCACAGATAATCTTGCTGCTTGATCCACTGAAGCTGGAAAATAAAACTTTGGAGCTCTAACTATGATTTACGTGGAACAGAGAAGCCTGGGTTAATTTGATACTACAGCAATAATAATATGATTGCATCTTCTTGGATCACGGATCACCTTGTAACAGGACCGTAGCCACGGGGGAATTCCGGATCAGTACCCCCAGTTTTCTTGTGCCCCCCTAATTTTGTTGTGCCCAGAAAAATTTGTTTTGCCCCTCCCAAACCTGAAACCCTGTCTACGGGCCTACCCTGTGACACAAGATGGGNCAACTCACATGCATTTTTACAATGACGCTTTACTTCTTTTCTGAACAACCTGTGTTTGGGTTCATCAGTTANAATCGGTCAACAAGCGCTTGCACATAGACGGTATGGTGGATTCGGTAGATTGTCCATATCGACTAATGCTCTTGCTNCAGTTCGTTAGATGCTATTAGAAAGCAAGCTCGATGTTGATTTGTCATGTCACCCAACTGACCCTGGGTAGGCCTTTTATCGAAGGCTATATCGCCCAGTACAGGATGAAATGTAGCACAGTATATATCAATCCGACAGGTAATTTGCTAAACGAGTACGACTTCCTCAGGTTTTTCTCTTAAACTTGCTCCACAATATGTCCTTGATTGATCTTGTGTCCAATACACATTCAGCCAAGTCACGCGCAGACATCGAACTTCCTGTTTCAGTGCCGCCCACTTCCTGGCTGCTGCCACAAAGTGCCCTTCGCTGAAATGACTGCAGAAGCGCTGCGGGGCGAAAGTCAGTGAGCATAGTTTGCTCACTGGCGTTTATCACGTGCGAGGCTGGAAATATTCGATTGCAACTATCAGAAGCAAGAATAAAATAACCGCAGTAAATCTAAACAAGGCCAATCTTTTGAGTTGAAAATCAGTAAAATATACTGAAATAATCCTGGGCTGTCGAGGTGAAGCGCCCTTCCTTTGACCCTTTGATTGTTATTTAACAGAGTTTGACATCATTCGATAAATGGGCAGAGACGGAGATTATTTTTTGAGAAAAATATGAATTTTAACTGCACTTTAACATCGCAAAGAAGCAAGTTGCCCTTTCACGCTTCACCGAGAGCCATTGAAATGTTAGTTCGAACAGTTTTTGAATAGAAACTTGCTTGGGCTGACTGTGACAGCTCAGTAGATGGTAGCAAACAGACCGGAACCGCACCTTTGGGCTGAAAACTCCCCCCTTTGTATTGCAATTGAAATGCTTGAATGCAGCGACTGGGATTTTGCCGAAGTTTCATTTTACACTTTTTCGCTGAAGTCCTGTTGTTCAGTTCTTTCCAATGTTAACTCCGTGTAACGCTGTAGATGCGAAAGTATTTTACAAGGAGGTTTGCCCAGGATATGTTTTAAGAGGAACAGCGATTGCGTTTTGTGCTATGCAACCAGTTCGTGAACGAGTGGATTTTGGAAACACGCGGCACGCTGCTGGCTCCAATGAAACGCTTGCCTGTTTGAAATTATTGCCAAAGAAAGGGCTATGTGAAGGTAATAAACTATATGCCTTCATACAGCTGCAAAACCTTATTACAGACCAGCCTTATGCGTTGCAAGATTATGATATTACTTCTCCGATCATCTCAACAGGGCAAACGCTGTCATCTGACGTCACACAAAACAGGAAGTGCGTAGAGGCAGAGGTGTCTAGCCTTTTTTGAGTGAAGCGCCAGAGCTGTTTAGTAGGTTGATTCGTAACCGATCGCAACCCAGAGTTTAACGGCAGATCGGCTTGTTTTTGGCAAATCGGCTTGTTTTCACTTTCACAAACAAACACTGACCTGTGTATCTTCCTTGAAATTCTCTGCTGCTGCAAACTTTTAGCTGTTTGCTTGTCGCTGCCACTACCAGAAGAAACGAGTGCCTGCGCTCAAAACAGTACAGAATTACTCAAATGGACCTTTGTATCTTATTAAGTTATACAAGCTGTATTAGTTGCAGCCCAGCACGCGCAAAGTATGGCACAGAAAACACAGAACTAATTCCTCAGTAATACCGCACCTGTTCTATCAGTGGTTATCTACTGGTCACATGTTTTCCGTGTTAGTGGTTATCTACTAGTCACATGTTTTCCGTGTTAGTGGTTATCTACTGGTCACATGTTTTCCGTGTTAGTGGTTATCTACTGGTCACATGTTTTCCGTGTTAGTGGTTATCTACTGGTCACATGTTTTCCGGGTCGCAGGCCTGGCTTAACGCGTTACTATATAAAGTTGTGTTATACGCATTTTGAGAGACCGTTTCGGTCTCTCAAATTTTTCCAACGGTTTGTCAAATACAGTAGAAACTCGCTTTACTACCACCACCAAAATACACTGAAACCTTGGTTGATGACCACCTGCACATAAAGTAGCTCCGGCATCTCAAAATGTCTTTACGGTCAGCAATGTCAAACCTAAAAAACCCTGGACATGCGTTTTGTGTGACAGCTCACTGATATCCCCTACGCAAAAAAGAGCTTACGGACTTTACTCTGTTCCAAACACGGAAGGGATCAGCACTGGCGCAGCAAGGCTAAGTACCGCCCGGGGCCGACCATTAAAGTGCCGCCCTTTCAACCCCTCAAATTTGCTTACAAAAATTTTAAATGAAAAAAGATCATGTTTCGTGCTTATTCAAAGATATAAGGATTAATAAAGCTTCTTCAAAATCGCAATCAAACTGAAATGTGTCTTGTTTTTTTTCGAGTACGATTCTTGCTTTTTCTGCTTGTCGCTACCGCTCTCATCATTAATTTTCCTATTTTTGGCTTTCTTTGCATAGGCTTGTACGAACCTCAAATGTTTCGTCAAATTTTCCTCACTGTCGGTTTTGAAATCTCCGCTAAGCTCACCGCATGACATCCAGGGGATCAAACGGAAAAATTAAGAGATGTGATGGCGGCATACCTACTTTACAAATGTAAACATTTATGTATGTTAAAATTTCGTGTAGTAGCCCCATCTTTAACTAAAAAAGTATATATACTGCGTATAGCAGGCTATAATATTAATTTCATAATATGATCTCAGTGATGTAAAAGACGTTTCATTTGTTCACTTCACGTTTCAGTAGTGGTTTAATCCTCTTAGTATGTGTGAAAGGCTTCAAACGTTAACTCTGTCGGCACTTGCGCTGAGCCCTCTATAGGTGCAGGAACCCATTCGAAAAAATATTTTAAACAGGTTTAAAACGACTATGGTTGAGAATCGCTGGTTTGCAGTCTTCATTGTGACTGCACACTTGGTCTAGCTGTTGGACTTCTTCGAATTACACGTGTATAGTATTATTCGTTGCTTTTGTTCGTTACCAACAGAACCATCACCAGAAGGTCTTCAACTGGGAGACTACGTTTGTGCAGAGGGATTGACATTCTAAAATTTGACAAAAAATTCACTGATTTATAGTTTTTCATACTCCAATTTTAGGGGACTTGTAGCTTTTTTGGGGGACTAGCCCCACCAAAGCCCCCGTGGCGACGGGACTGGTTACCAACAAGACGTCTATTTAGAAAACTGTATTACCAAACCATGCCAGTTGTGACATAGGCCTTTTGGATGCTCAGCAGTGACTACAACGTCTTACGTTCGATGGTATTGGGATGAACAACTTTATTCATTGAAGCCATTGCCAAGCTGTACAACCATTTCCATTAACGCTCTTGTTAGTAAAAGCGTTAACCACGATCATATCTAAACATATCATTTACCCTTGCGTTAGGTTTTCAGACTAAGGTTCTTGCCTCAAATTCATAAACATGAGAGCAACCCTTTGTTTACTTTTCTTAATGAAATAACTTTTTCTATGGCTGCCAATGTTTTAAGTGTACTGTTGAACAAACCACGTTGCCTATCGGCTGGATCTTATCCACTCTACTTGCAGTTCAAACCGATAATCTGCGCTCAAAGTTACCCACGAAAATACACCAACTGCACTCCCCCGCTTCAGGGAAGCCATTTTCAGGCACCATTGCGTCATGCAGATAAACAGCAGTTGTATTGAAACTGAGAAAAGTTATCTTTGCAAAGTTCTTTACTTCAACCGCCAAAACTTAACGTTGATTAACTCACCTAATGCCTGGGCTACAGCTTATGGCAGTTATTGAAAATACCCCACTGAACATTAAAAAATAGCATGAGATGTGCCAAGAAATGTTTTTTTTATAATTTCGGCGACGGAAATTAGCGGCATGCCAATGCCTGAAATATGCTTTTTACCGGGGAAGTTGAGGTGAACGATCTTGCCCAAGGAGCACCACGGCGATTCCCTCAGTGGCCGTGGATCGAACGCTCAACCCTCTGATTGAGAGGCGGACTATCCATCCCCACCCCAACGAAATGTTCGTCGCTAATGCCTGAGTGTCAGGAAATGTTATAATGTGCAGTTGGGACGTTACTGAGAAACCAAAGATACAAGAAAAAGGATTAAGCTAGCCTTGACTATTTACCGTGATTTCGTGCAAACTTTTATCAGATTTTGAGAGCAAAGGCAATATAAACCGAAAACAACTGGAGCCCTAACGTTTTAAGTCTGCGGTCGAGTGTCATTTCTTTCCTTTTTGCAAAGGACTTTTGACTGAGATAGCTGAAATGACTGGCGAGGAAGGTGTAGGGACTGGGGCACATTTGAGCCCCAAATAAGCATGCCCGCAAATAGGGGGCGCAGCAAAATTTTTCGCACCCCTTGGAAAAATGTTTTGGACGTAGTTTAAAACTATCGGACATAGTTTGAAAAATTTGGGCCCGTCTCTGAAAACTCTTCACCCCCAAACATTTTATCAATTCACTCACTCCAAAGTCACATGTTGTGTTCTTTTAGGCTAGCCTACCAGTCTAGAGCTTCAAAACATGAAAATCGAAAAGCGGTAGAACATTTAAAAATGCATTTAAAATAAGAACGAAAAACTAGACTTTTAAACTTCTTTCAAAAATTAATTTTCGGTCAGCGAAGTGCCGCCCCCCTGAAAGTTCCGCCCTGGGCCCGCGCCCCACCCCCCTTGCTACGCCACTGGGGTTCAGTTATTATTGTAGTAAAGCAATGTTTGCGCGCAAAAATCGCAACAGATATATATGTATCAAAGACGAGTTATGCAGGAAGATGTTATAAGAGTCGCACAGCACGACTAAAAGTAGTTGTCTAAGAAGAATTTAGAAAAAACTTCCGGCAAACAAAACTCCTTTTGACGTACAAACCTATGACAACTTTAGTCACGATTGCTTTCTCGCTTCTTTCTAAATGATACCAGAGAAATTTCATCTTTAGTNTCGATAGCTCCTGAATTAACCATTGAAAACTAAACACCACTTATCGAATGTAAGCTTTTGGTGGAAGGTAACAGACACTGTGTGGTATCAGCTGAAATCGACTGTAGCTTTATTCCACCAAATGAGAAAACTCGAACCTTCACCATCTGGTTGCTACTTGCAAATGTTCATATTTTCTATTTCTGTCTTCTTTAATAATCGTCTGATGCTCACAGCCAGTAAGGGAGAGATTAACTTCTGATGGTAAAATTTCTGAATTTAAAGGTCTCGAAAAAATTTAAATAATTCTCAAAAGTATTCAGGGTAACACTTAAATAAAGACAAATCAAGTTGCGGTTCTATGCACTGCTCGGCAGAACTTTCTCACCTTTCATAAGTGACTACATTCTGTACTGTATCTCAATTTTCCTGTCATTAAAACGAGTCGAAGCAGCTACAGGGAACAACAAAGCACTACTTTTCCAAGAACTGTTTTTGCAGACCTAATAATTGATCACAGTCTGCAACAGTCGTGCCATTGACAATTTTTACCTTGTTATTTCCACCGATTCAATCAAGTTTAAATTATTTTGCATCTTTTGCAAGTGCCCTTCTTTGCAGGGTTGCGGAGTCGGAGGTAAAATGTCCGACCTTTTCGAAATTTCCGATTCCGACTCATTAAGTGAATGGAGTTTGACTGTCAACAATTTTGTAGCAACCAGCACTCAATGGAAATCGTGGTACACGGCAAGAATTCTCTGCTTCAAGAAAAATTTCCATAAATTGTACCATTTCACCAGCAATTCCCATAGGTGTGTGATGCAAAAAATGATCCAATTGGACTTCCGGAGGCGGAGGTGGACAAAAAATCCGACTCCAACACCCACTCTGACTCCTACTATTGTTAGTAATCCGACTCCAACAAAAACGTCCGACCCCTTACGACCCCGCAACCCTGCTTCGTTGGTCTGATTTTAGTTGAATGCCAGGATAAGTTGGTAATATTCGAAAATTAAAAGTGAAAAATTGATAGTAACTGTTATGCGCCAAACCGATGTTATTGCCACCTGTAGGAAGCTGAGCCTCAAACTTATAGCCTCGCTACAGGAAATCAGTTTGACGTTCACGCCACGCCTAACCGCAGTCAACAATCACGCAACATATTTTTGCAGTTCCAAATAAACTTATTGTGCACAGGTGAAGCGCAAATGAAGCGAAAACGCAAACACTAAAACTGCTTTGTTTTTTCCAGCAGATCACGACAAAATCACTATCAAGTTCCACGTTCAGCTAACGTCTCACCACGCGGCTGGCAAAAAGGCTGAGGCCACTAGATTTGAGGGAAAAATTTTACGTTCATTTGTGATGTAATAAGCATGAAGGCAAAAGCCTGCAAGAGGCGGGAAAGTTTCTACACCACCTATATTGATAAAAGTATAAAAACGAAACAGCACAGCTTTTTGTTCGAGACAGGTTTCCCACAGTTTTTAAATAGACTAAAATTTTATTTGAGCGAAATTCACATATATTTTTTAAAAATGCACAGACGCACCCAATCCTTTAAAAATTCTTTAATTTCAACACAACAACGTTGAAAAATTGTGAAGAGATTTGAAAAACGTTGAACAAATTTGCTCTTCTTGAAGTACTCACAGGAATTCAAACGATGCTTCTTTCGAAAGCAAGAGATAAGGACCGTGGGAAACGTTTTGGGGTTTATTTGTTCGGTTGCTTGTACCGTAGTTGATTCCCACACCCAGGGGCGCAGCCAGGATTTTTCTAAGGGGGGGGCTGAAATTATGGAAGTAAAAGCTATGAAAAGGAAAAATTGCTTGTGATAAGAATAGTCAGGAAAGCACATATATTGTAGATAAACAGTTGACTG
>JGI24158J21664_10005423_pt1 | contig 16677 bp, 7 predicted proteins | sample Ectturendosymbi3_FD_21664 | JGI IMG/M metagenome (IMG submission 21664)
ATTTTGGTGTACCTATCTGAAGGGGTACATTTACGGTTAGCAGTAGAAAGGAATATATATTTACAGTGCTATTATTTATTTCCAAATATTTATACGTATATCAGTGAATATTATTTGTTTTGATTTCAGAAGCTAGCAATCATATCGATGGTGACTGGAGTTGAAGCAGAAAAACTTTATTATGAATAAACTGTGGCCATAGCCTAGCCCTAGCGTGTGCCTACATTAGTCAAATTTGCCTATGATATTAAAGTAAGGGGACCAGGCATTGTAAATTTCAAGCAAATGTCAATTTCTGGATATGTGGGCAATAATTGCTCCATTTTACTCAATTTTGTCAACATTTCTACAGAATGTACCAACACACATGTGTCACAATGCACCAAATCGTTCTTATAATTCTATGGGGAGAGAACCCGTCAGATCTTATCGAGGGTCTCTGTCCTCCTCAGAACACTTGGATCAACTCGACCCTGAACTTCCCTTAAAAGTCCTGCATCCGCCTATGAAGGAGGAGCCATTGTCAGAGATGGATATACAGTGGTGTTGTGCCAAATACAGATGTGTATGAACGCTGTTCCCACCCCACCCCACTACACACCTGATTTAGGTTGAAGCCACAGTCTAACACCAAATTTTTCTCAGATGCCGTCATATGCAAATAGCTCGCTTAGTTCTCGCAATCCGCTACACGTAGAAATTGAAATGAAAAATCTGAATTTTCAAGTAACGTTACTAAAGTGCAAAAAGATGTGAGAAACGCGTTCCCACCTCACTACACCCCTATGGATATAGTTAAGTGGGCCGAAATGTTATCTGAATCAAGTTGTTCTAAAATTTGTTGACATCTTGATTAGATTGGCAACTAGAAGAATGCAAATTGAACTAGTTTTTCTCGGAAATGCTTATGCCATCCGCAACATACGCGATTGTCCCTATGGCCCGACCTGCCTGTACTGGCTCAACTTGCTGGAAGATTCCACTGTCAAGTTCGTTAAACCGTCATCAGGGTAAGCCTGTCATCTATCTTCAAAAGGTTGCTCTCATTGCACAGCGCAACTCTATTTTGTTGTTCATTAACCCTTACGCGGATTATTTTGATAGTTTGGTTGCCTAAATTGCTGATTAATACGACTGTTTATTGAAATCTTTTCTTTTATCCTTTTCAAATTTTTTCTGCTTTAAAATATGCTTTTGCCAAAGTTTGTTGCACATATTTTTACACCTTTACTTCAGCGGCTGTTTCAAAATTACATACCTGCAATTTTCGTCACTTCGTAGACGCTTGAAAGTACTTTAGCTGGTTTCAGAAAGATCAACAGGCAAGTTTTAAAGTGACCATGAGTTCTTTGCAGACCTCACACTTGGCACTTGCTTCCGATAAGTAGCTCTGAAAAAGCTTACTTAATTCAGAGTTCTCTGAATGGAATGTTTTTGAGAAACTTGAACGGGTCGTTATCTCCCAACATTGACCAAGCAGCCGGTTTCGTTTTGGACCTAATGGCAGGTAACAGTACTTTAACTGCTCATGTGACAAAAAGTCAAGATAGAATGATTACTGAGAGCACACGAGAAAAACGTCAGTAAATCTATTTTAAAATTTATCCTGAACTTCGTGCAACTGTAAGAACACGGTAGTATCTACCGCTTTATTTCGACAGTGTTGGTGATATACCTAAGAACTCCCAAAGCATAAACTGATAATCTTTCAAGATCTCAGACAGACTTTCATCATAATGCTGTGATAATGTGGGTGCCTGGAAGCTTTGTTTGGCCAACACAAGTTTTGTACATCCTCAAGCTTCAAATAATTACGCGATGTGAAAAACTCGCATTTGCTGTACTTTGTGCTTCGAACATACAGTACGTAGCTGTTGTTTTGCTCCATAATTTAACGCGGAAACGTTTGAAAGTTTTCTACTGTATTACTGTGTTCGTTTGCAGACCAAGGAAAAGCTGTTGCTTCAAACCTATATGAATCTTTCCTGCTTGTTGAAATCAGAAGCAAGCAAACTGGTTCAATTCATCCCATTTCTTTGAAAGGAATGCATAAGTCTTTCACAAAGAGCACTGCTTACACCTTTTGCTTCTGGTACAAATCACACAATGGCTCTGCATCCGCTTTTCCTGCAGTAATGATAGACGAAAAAGCTGTGATTCGACTGCATGCTACTGAGGTAGAAAGTGGAAAAGGAGCTTTTGTAGTTGAGCTTATCAGCGGGAAGGTGAGTGAGTCATCAGAACTCAATAGACACCCGTTCCTGAACCACCAAATATAGAAAAACGAGTTTGATTTCGCTTTAAAGCACCTTCAAAATATTATTCTTATTCACTGAGTTTTTTTGGACGGAAGAGATGTTTAAGACACTTTATTGTATAAAACATAAATTGCCAACCTTGTACGTTGTTATGGTTCAAATATTTTAGTAACATTAACTATAAAAAGCTTTTCGGAAACACTCGTCACAATGCCAATGAGCAAGATTGCTAAGTCCCCGAAGGACTTTGTAGATCTCACATAAGTGAGTAACACTATGAAAGAAACAGCAAATTCTTGTCGTATGCGCAAGCAATAACATTAGATAGGGGGAAACGGTAATTGTTTATGTGAAAAGGTCCTTGTCATACGTGACTTAAGTATTTGGACAAGAGAAGTGTGACTTGCATGACGATCAAGGTGTGTTTGCGTTTTTCTGTACAGCACCAAAACAGCTCTTGTCTTTCACCAATGGATTAAAACAGCATCTCCATTGCTTTCTTTCAACGTCTAGTTTTGCTGCAAAGCACTCAAATGGATAAACAATGAACATTATTGCACCTGCGCTTTTGATCATTTTGCAAATTGCATCTCTAACCAGGCAGTCGGAAACCTCAAAGACTGAGAGAATAAATTTGAGAGGCTAAACAAAACCAGGATATAAAAATTTCCTGGCTGTCAGATATTATTCCAAAACTTGATTTTGGCAATACTTGCGAAATTTATCTCTTAACGCCTCCCCTTCCTTTTCGGTCGTAATTTTTACCAAGTTACCTGATTTCAAGGACGAGCCATGCAACACGTGGCTTGTGCGTGACACCAAATATAATTTTTATGAATTAATGTGTGGATCTTGAATAATAGCACAAAACTNCGTCATCTATTTTAACTAGAAAATAACCATGTTCAATCAGCCATTACCACTTTTTTGCGTAGGCCGTAACCGAACCTTCTGCGAGAAGTGAAAGGTTCGTTCTGCCAGATCAGAAGTACTGGCATCATTTTTGCATGCGTCGAACAACCAATCCCTTCAGATTGGACACGTTTCTTGATGGTTTCCAGCTTCCTTGGATGTTTTTCAACGTTAGAACCCTACGGGCAGAGGCTTACGGCCCGAGCTACGCACTCTGTTGGAATGCCATTGCTGGAAATTGCTTTAGCGGTAAGCTCTCGTTTAGTCATTGCTTCATTAAACTTTTCCGGCATGCCCCCACGCTACTGCAGCTGTCTTGTCAACACGTTCGGTTCGGGTAACGCATCCTCACAGGGTTCCACAAGCCCTGTTTGCTTGTGTCCCTACCCTTGTTCTTTACTGATTACACAATGGAACAGTTGCTTTGTACGAAACATTCTTTTGCAAGCTTGTTGCTTGCGCAGTGGTAAGGGTTGTTATGACTTTTAGGTTTGTGCAAAACCAGTAGTTCCAAGGTGAAAGACGCAGCTGCCCGCTTAAAAAACAATGCTGGCCACTGTATGAAGCAGAGCGTCGGAGTCGATTTTTTACCATTTCATCAGGATTCGGAGTCCGAGTCGGAGTCTGAATATTTTTATTTCCTGATTCCGAGTCGGAGTTTCAAAAAAATTCACTGACTCCGGCAGTGCAATTCAAGCACTCTAATGTAATACCGAGTACCTACAATGTAGTATGCACCGACGTTTATTTATGTCGTTACAATGCGATTGTCATGGTTCGCTTCAAGACAGCTCTTGATTACAGTACTCTGGAGCTCTTGAGCGCAAGTCACTGCTGGCTGTCATGCATTATGAATATGACACAGACATCTGAATGTTCCTGTCAGGCCTAGATTNTATCTATTGTACTAGAATTTTCCACACCGTTATATATTCAATGCCTAGCTTGCTGTATCATTTATTATATCTGAAACCTACGTACTTGTTGATTGTGCACAAGCTGTTGAACTGCGCTCATAAAGTTACTACTACCTGGCACACCCAATAATTGTAACGTGTATAAAGTGAGTGACATTGCTTCTGGATACAAGCGTGATACGGGAGTTTTTTCTCTGAAAGACAGCAATGGTGGATCCATGGGCGTCGGAAGGATTTTTTCCCGGGGGGCGTTGGATTTTTCCAAAATTTTTCCAGGGGTCAAAAATGGTGAAATTTGTTTTTTCCCACTCGAAATCAAGAAAACAAACATTTTTTCTAAAGTTTTCAAAATCTAGGGGGGGTTCTTGGTCCCCCCTAGATTTTCACAGGTTTTGGAGAAAGGTAACGTTTTTTCACAGGTTTTAGAGAAAGGTACACAGTTTTCACAGGTTTTAGAGAAAGGTAACGTTTACTACAACGTTATGTATCAATCGACAGTAAAACATTTTGCTTTTCTAGTTTGCGTCTGACTACATCCCTGTACAAGATGCAACGTTGCTTTGCTATTTAGTCGGTTTCTGCTGTCTTCCTCTTGCAAGAGCAGAAATTTTGCAGTGCGTCAGTTATATCATATACAGTACATTACTTTTCGAAGGTTACATCGTCGGCACTGCACTTTGGTTTCGCATTCTGGCAAACGATGAACTGCACAGCGTCTTCAAAGCTGCCCCCGCCTGCGGGTTAAAACACTTAAATCCTGACTTATATCCAGAGCCTAGTAATGAAGGCTTCCTGCAGTCAACTTATCATGTTGCGTCCGAAGTTCTCTATCCAGTTTGTGCGTGCAGTAAGTTCTTTTCTTTACTGTAAAGTATTTGTCCGTAATAAATGGTGCGTTCACTTTTCGATGGAACCTTATTAGAAGATGACCTGAATCGATTGTCTTTTTAAAATCAACTGTTTGCAATTCAGTTGTACCAGTTTATCCACACCCCAAGAATGTGGTACTTCAGCCTTTGCTGGGCTACGCTTTGGAAGCTTATGCCGACTTTCAGCACGCTGTTAACTCATTTCAGCACATTTTTCTCAAACTCCCCTGCGTCCTATCGGTTATCTAATTTTGATCTATGCACCTACACACCACTTGCAATCGTAGTAGTTCAATCGTAACCTTTTTTGACAAAAATGTCGCTTCCAAAGATTTTCCAAAATTTTTATCATCTCTTTACGAAAGCAATGTTTGCCTTATCTCGATGCAACAAAACCAACCGTTTCGACAGCCATAGCTCACACTTTCATTATACTATAGTATAATTAATACACCCCTGTGGGGTAGAGAAGAATGCATTCTGCAATCAATTCAAGTGATCAAGATGCAGATTAAACATGTAGATGAAAAAATTAATTAAACTTTGGAAAAAGATGTCGAAGCAAAGTTCGTTCAAGCAGGCTGTTCAAGAATGTCGCCGATTTATTTTTTCAGGGATTCGAACTGTTTTTTTTGTTCTCCAGCACCACACTACCAGATTTTCTGATGGATCCGATTTTTGTAAAAAGCAGAGAGGATTGTTATTAAGCAGTTGTAATTGTGAATCCTACCTCAGGCTCAAAGCTGTGTACCAAATAATAGTTCTAACACTCACCTTGCTTCCAAATTCATTACTACAGCCTCCTGAGATATTGCTAAACGGTTTAGGCAGCTCCTACCTCTACATATATTGGTTGTAACATTTCCAAATTTGATAGAAAAGCACATACACCTTCATCAAGTCTGTTATTGACACTGTGTAAGCTGGCTAAATTTTAAAAAACTTTAAAGAAAAGGCTATGTTTTTAAACATCCACAACACACGTGCTATAAAAAATTAGAAAGCATAACGCATTTCCAAAGCTACAGTAGTCCATCGCCACTCTTTCGCATTTGCTTCTGATAAATTTTCGAAGCCATACTTATAATTGCCATTTCCTAAAGTGTGTCGTCCCTATTTCGAAAAGTAACCGTCACGGCAACCTCACTACCTAGACCATTTGCACTTAAGTTGCGGCTTTTCACGGGAAATTCGAACCTGCAGCGTAAGGAACGCCAAGTCCACTGATACAACCGGCAAGTAACAATAGAGTCTCCCATTCAACATGGTTCACTTTATCGTTGCTTGCCCGTTGCACTGGTGGATTTGGCGTTCCTTCCGTTGCGCGTTCGGATCTCCCATGAAAAGCTGCAACAAAAGTGCTCACCTTTCAACTGCGGAAAATTTGGCTGAACAAATTTAGTGCGCTATTGCAAACATCCTCTGCATGAACTATCCCTTACTATAATTTATAATAAAGAACAACGGAAATTAATTTTTCTGGTTGAACCTTTTCCCAAATGCTGTTCTAAAGTCACTTTTAAAACTCGGCAAAAGCCGAAAGTTTCTTTAATAAATGTGGAGTTTTGATGAGATGGGTTATCTGCATGAAGCATTGCTCGTTCAATCCACTTGCTGCAGGTCAATTTTTCCTTGTAATTGTAATTACTGCGGGTCAGAAACGAAATGTACGTTTTTACTAACAAGATGAAGTGTAGGCAGGGCCGGCCTTTAGCCGATGTAACCGATGCGGTCGCATTGGGCCCCGCGCCTCTGGGGTCCCGCACCTTTGGGGCCCCGCGCCATGGTGTTTAGGTGGATTGTTGATTTTTTCCAGATACCCTTGAGCTCGAGAATTCAGTACAAATGGATTATAAATCTCATTGTTAACAAAAAACGCTCTCGTTAGAACTAATTTCCTCTATTATCGAACGTTAGCAAACATTCTCAATTCTAATGTTAAGACGTTATATGTGCGCTCTGCCATGGTTGTACAGCACGGTTGACTGAACACGATGGCGTCATAAAACTACTGCTCAAAGGGGCCCCGCGCCTAGGTCTTGCATTGGGCACCGCACCTGCTAGGGCCGGCCCTGAGTGTAGGTTTGCTAAAACCACCGCTTTCTCTTCATGTGTAACGGAGTTTATCATGCCCTGATATTTGGTATTTGCGTCTGTTGTTTAAATTTTCAAATTTCACTTCATTTGAACAGGTGAGCAAATGTCGTGAACTCAAACGGCATTTGAGCTTTCGCCACTCACATGGTAATAGTAAATCGCCCTACATTCTAGCGATCCTAAGTGGTCACCTTAACCTTGCCATGTTCTTACCTATGTGTAGTTTTTTTCCAAGTCAAACTCAGTATTTGCTGTATGTCTGCGAGGGTACTTCAGTATTGCAAGCAAATGCTTACTCGCAACAATATTAAAAAACTATATCAGGCAGTAAGTTGACATAAAGATTCTTAATTTACTGATCGTTTGCGCTTAGAGTACTGCCCTCGATCATGGGTCGTTTCTGGCAGCTCCTGCTTCCGAGTTGATGGTGAACAGCAGTACAGCTTCCGCGACTACTTTCAAGGAAGAGTATGCCAGCCAGTTAGTGGTTGGAGGATTGCTCACATGCATGCCATTCCCAGTATGGTTGACGCTGTTCTTGCGAAATCGGTGCCTGGTGCCTACTATGGATTGTATCGAAAGAAGAGAAGCCGAACTTATTTGTATTAGTAAGTTATGATTAAGAGTAAGTCTCTTGATTCCTGCAATGACTACTTTTTTGATCTTACCGCCTACAAAATAATATTCGAATCTTACGTTAGAATATTTCTCTGCAATAACATGAGTGGGAACTTTTTCTGTCCCATACCATAGGGTTGCCACGAGAGTGGGTATACGACGTTCACTGCATCATGTCTAATGCCTGCCTGTACAGATTTGTGCTTAAAGCACGCCAACTCTCCCAATTAACATGGTCGCTCCAGACAGGGGTTAAGGGATGGCGGTTGCACTCCGAGGTTGCAAAGAGTTTGGAATTTCTATGTTTTGAGCAAAGAAGTGAAGTACCTTATATCAACCTGTTGGTAATATTTTTATGCCAACAATCGATTCTTTCGTTAATATTTTCACGCCACCGCAAGTAATCATATAATCCGGTTTTCAGAACATGCAGTATGAAAATAGGATCCGGATTCGGTTCTCTAGACACTCTCCTGCAGCGTTACCCGATATGCTATATTTTTCAAAAAACAACCTTCATTATGCATAGGATGAAAATAATTTCAAATTTGGGCAAAATTGTGTCAACCCCAATATTTAGGTAAAATCGACTCGATCTCCAAATGCTTAGGGGCCCGTATCCTAATTAGGGACCAATAAAAATTGGTTAACCTCTTTTATAGTTACCTTATTTTTCGCGGACCTCGCACCACTACACCATGGTACTGAGCCTATACTTCTTATGCTTACTCTGCTGTGAGCATATGATAATGGTATGCAACTTGTAAATTTTCAGCTAGATGACGTTAAACTTGCTTGCGAGTGGACATTGGACAAATTTCAAGTCTCCTGTTCCATGCAATGAAAATCTCATTCTCATGAACAAGCCTGGTTATGACAAAAACTTAAAACATTTCGTGAGTTATATACTAATGCATCTCAAGAGTAGCCAGGTGGGGGAAATGGAGCAATAGCACCCCCAAATTTCTAGCGTAATATCTTGTCGTTTTGTGCTTTAAACAGTGGTCTCCCAAACTGTTGCTCGCTTCACGTCAAAATATCTGGTCCTCCCTAAACGTTTTGACTTGCTACGCTACTGTGATGCACATCCCAACGCATTCCAATCGGTGACAGCATTACATCAACCGCCAAGCACACGCGGTTGAATGAAGTTCGTGAAAACAACAATCTGCCGAAACAAGTCACAAAAGCAACTTGCATGAAACATGGTAGCTAACACAAAAACAATGGCCGTCGTTTGTAAGCTACAGTATCGGCAAAAACACGCTGTCACAACATTAAACCGAAGATCTTTGGCGTATTTTTAAAGATCATATCTTTGCGAATAATAGTTTAGGCAAAACATTTAGACAGCTTCCTGAACGCGCTCAACGAGTTCGACCGTGAAACGTGGTACGAGGATTTCCGATTCCGTGCATGAAACGACGGAGACTTAACCGGATGTTTTTTTAAACATTGCAGTGACGGTCGCAAAATCCTCGTCAAAAGCAGAAGATCCGTGGACCTCTGTGGTGTGGTTCAAGCAACGAAGACGCAGGTTAATTACACTAATAAATGGCCGAGCTCGAATCCAGGTGCTCTATCATCGCCGCGAAGGGTCGAAATGGGTGTACAGCTCTGCACCACTCGCCGGCACGTCCTTTGCCAACAAGAAGCCTGGGATTTTTCTCCAGCGCAGGACATTCAGGTATTTCAGCTGAAAACGAAAATAGCAGGAAAATAAATTAGCAGCTGTTAAGGCGAGAATCAAATCGTTCACCGAGCAAAGCTGTGCAGGTTATTCTTGGGGCTTCACGTTCCTTTCGTACTCGAGCATCGAAAGATATTTCTGAACTTACCAATGGTCAAAAGATAAACATCAATCATCTAAACAGTTGCTGAAAATTCCGGCGCGTCAAACCCTGAGAGAAGCGAACTGTTTTGCCAAAAACTTTTCCCATCTTTAAATTTAACGCTTAAGTTTTTCAAGTGCACTGTATTTTTGGAATGTTGTTGAACATAAGATTACTGATCTTAATACTTTTGCCAAGACGATCAGCCTACATACGTGGTAACAACAAGTACAGTAGAAAGGATAGGCAGAACCTTGGGGTCTACTGAAACCTAACAGACCAACAGGAGACCTAGTTATACAGTTAAACATCTGAAAATGTGTGAGGCAGTATGAAAAAGTGCAAAAATTTCAGTACACAATACATATTTTCAGCGCCAGCTTTTTCACTCAAAAATTGAGCTTTTTTAGTATACCAGCGCAGTTGGTTGAAACCCTGCGATGTTTCATGGTTCAAAGTGCCTGTTGCGTAAGTGTGAAGACCAACTGATCAGGGGGGTAACGAGGGGGGAAAATCACTATGGGGGACGCCAAATGACTGCGGGGCACGTCGCAGTCATTTGGCGTCCCCCATAGTGATTTTCAAAGTCCCAACAATGTCACAAGCAATTCTTCAATACGGCACATTTGCTTCCGAAAGACCTCGAGCTCGAACATGGGGGCGCCAAACTTTCTTCTTGCCCTGGCGTCATCTAATCTCGTTACGCCCCTGCAACTGACAGTTCAGAAATGTTTTTTTCGCAGGTTATATTAGTCGCTACATCTGGGGACAACATGAGGGGAAAAGCAAGCGATGCACTTGTCCATATGATCAACATGGTGCAATCGGACAACGCGCGTTTCATTATTTACGTTTCTGAGCGTGACTCTTTGAACTTCAGGCGTGGCTTGCCGAACAACACCCAAGTAAGGTCACTTCGTTGCTTCTCGCTTGGATTAATTTGCTCGCATATATTCAGTCTCGTGGCAATTGCGTCACAACGAAAAACACTTACATGTCACGCTAAGCGTGGAAATCGCTTCTTTGTCTCGAACATTTCCCCTGACACTGTTGTGTAGATTGTTCCCGTTGGGAATTCCCCACTGGCAGAGGAAGAACTTCCGCATTTCCTGCATTTCGCTCGTTCCAACCTGACGTTGAGCACACGCACCTTTATCGTCATTGCTTCATTTCGGACCATCTTTCGATCGATCCCCAGCATCCACAAAGAACTAAAGGGATGGGTGGAATACGCACGCGTTCTGTCTTTTTATGCCCTTGGTAAATTTTTTTCTTCCTTTATCCAGTAACCGCCATCATTCAGCAGAACCGTTGATAACGCAGCTGTGCGTTGACATTTTTTGTGAACTGCTCTTTTGTAAAAATCGTGATGCACATATCGGCTGTAATCTCTAGAGAAGCGTGCTTGTGCATTTGCGTTTTGATTCACATTTCTTGCGCATGTATGCAAAACGCATCAATTACAACACGCGCAACGCAATGGATAAAGGGATTAGAGAGCATGTTACCTGCGATAAATTGCAGTTTTTGTGGTTACTGCATCGTTTGTTCCATGAAATCACCCAGTAGTTTTGCCAAAAAGAACAAAAAAAAACATCACGCAAGAACTGAAATTTCATCAATGGCAAAATTTTGGGCTTTGGTCTTATTTTCAAAACCTTATTTTCTTTCCATAAATCAAGCCTTTTTTGCTCCTTTGTTATAGCTGAACCAATTTATGCAGCTTTATTACGCAGCTATATACTCCCCAACTCGTTAGTATTTTGAAAAAATGATTGAATGTCCTTTTACAAATTTTCTTTGCAATTCACTTTTAAAATTCATTTTCTTGCCTCTAGCACAGTGATAAAAATGATTTGCAATTTCTGAGTGGAAACAAGGTGTAAAAAATTGTCTTGACAGGAAACACTGGGTGCAAGCTAATTTCTGCAAATTTCAGGCTCGGAAAATGTATCCCAACACTACTTGGAGAGCCTGGCTACACAGTCTGATTTCACTTTTCGACTAACCAGTGGCAACTTTACCGACGGCGTTGAGAAATCATTTGGAAGGCTGCTGTGCGGTAGATTGATGTTTTGTGCATTTAGTCGATAATCTTTATTCAGTAAAGTAAAGTTTTTTGGAAACTTCTTGGCTGCTACACTTTAACGGTTTTTCTAAATGTCATCCACACTTTTCTTTGCTATGTCTTCAACATATGTCTAGAGGAGGATAAACAACGTGACGCTCTGTGTAGAGCGTGATTTTCGAGTTTCTACAACCTGCTGATAAAGTTGATCTAAAGTGGAAACATTTTCTTGTTAATAGTTAACGACAACAAAGTGAGCGTGATCGAAGAACTTGTAAATATTTTCCGTTTTGTCGTTTATCTTAAGAGAAGCTGCGAGAAACAATAGGCGAGCCAAAATTTACGTCTTTAGCTATTGACATTCTGAAGTTCATGTATACTTGCAGGTAAGACAGGCTTACCGCCAGTCGCGACCAACCTCACCCACGGACTTCTCGCTCCTGATGTCGAGCCCCGGGCGCAACGTTTCGCCAAGCCTTTCAACAGACCGGCAGTTGTTCCGTTTGCAACGAAGCCAGAGAGTGAAGGAGGCATCGCACTGGATTGCACAAACCTGGGAATGTCCGTGCAAGTACCGACAGATCTCGTGCTAGAGTTCGTTCCAGTCGGATCCACCAAATCTTTCGTCGTGCACTTGGGCAAAAATGATAGCGATGAAAAATGCAGATCGAATGCTTCTGTGTTGAATCCAACAGGACACCCAGTTTTCTCGTGAGTTAAAGCTTGTGGCATTGACTAGACAAATTGTATAACACATACATTAACTCAAGCTTAGCTTCATTGCGAAAGTTTACAAAAATTAAGGGTCTCAGAACCTATTGACTTATCAGTAAAATGACGTCACAAACTACCAGTTGCTCTAGCTACGTCAAGTTTCTCCATGGCGAAGATTCCAATCGTCAGTGATGGAGCCTTGGGTCTTGTCCTTGGTCTCGAGACACGTCACGATCCTGAAAAGCCTCGATCTCGCGCCGTTAATGTCCGAAGATTTTTATTGCCCTGACGGCACGTTTTCTAAAAGAAAAAGTCCACCGTTTCAAATTGTTCGCTGTTGACCTGATCCATGGCAAGCCAAAAGTGAAGGAAAAATTTGCAAAAATGAATAAGTCTCGACAAAACTGGAGATCGGAAATATATATTTTTTGATAAATTTATAAAAAATTGGCAGAAGTCAAATATTTTCAGGTCTCGAGCCTTGGTCTCAAACGCTGTGGTCTTGGACGTTGTACAAAGTCTTGGAGGTTACGGTTTCGACTGCATCAGTGCCACTCATTAATGCACATTGCTGGCCAACCTAAGTATTGCCAACGTCAAATACTAAAGCAGTCCTGTTTTATTGCAGCTTGTTTGTCCCGGTACCTTTCAAGTCCTGCAACATCACTGTTCTAAATGACCGTCATGAAACTCGTGCAGTCGCTTTGCTATTTGTGACTAGCTCAGTTGGAACGACAGCAGTCACCTACAAACAACCCTTGGCGAAATTGAGCTGTAAATACGGACCTGCGTTCGGAATACTTAGAAAGGCGAAGACGGTTTCCAGCTCTTTTTTGCCTTACGCTGGCAAGTAAGTGATATTTCGCAGGACATAACGTAATCTCATTACTTTAGTCAAATTGCTCATGAATACAGAACTTTCAAAGGGCTGGTCATCCAGGGTCGTACGGAGGTCAGATGGCATCCAGAGCAAGAAACAGGTTTTTCCCCCCCGTGATCGAGACTCGGGTCTTTAGGGAGCAAATGTACTCCATCCGGGGCATTTTGCCCCCTTGTCCCCCTCGACACGCCTCTGTAGCCATTGCGTCGGCAGCTTCGGCAGATCGCACCACGAATGGACGCCTTTGAGCTTGTTTTCTTTTAGACGAAATAGGACGCAGAACGTTTATGACTCCACCGACTTAAAGATAAAAACTCGTTAATATTAATTTAGTCGACGCTAAATCCGAGTTCCATTATTTCATTTCAGAAGTCCGCTGCTCAACCTGGAGCAGCTGGCCAAGGTCAAGATCGACCTCCACTTGTTCCGCGACCTGCAAATGGTCCAACCCTGGTCGACGGCCGCGCCTTTGGTCTCGGTAGGCGAGCGAATCTTTGTACTGGCAAACGTGTCGCGAGCAATTCCGCCGCCCGTTGAGCTGTTGGTGGAAACTTGCGTTGCTTCCCGGACACCCGTTCTCCGTTCCGACAATCATGACGATCTTCGACTGATCGATAACAAGCAAGACACTGTTTTCATTACCTAGGGGGTCGTGGGCGTCGGAAGGGGGGCAAGGGGCCTTGGTCCCTGTTTTTTAAATTTTAAAATATTCCTATTAAATTTTCAGCAGAAAAGGTTGTTTTCTTAGTTTCTAGTGGATAAATTAAAATTCACCATGTTTGTCCCACACCTGGGAAAGTCCTTTTGCCAACGCCTGGACAAGTTCTTTTGCCCACGCCTGGAAAAATACACTATTCCCCTCTGGAAAAATTCCTTCCGACGGCCATGCAAGCGATATGCAATACGTTTGCGACAAAAGACAGTAGCTTCAAAGGATTTCTGTGAACAAATATTGCATGCAATCTGAAATGTCCGTGACTACGTCAGCTGCCAAATTATTTTATATCGGATAGGCGCCACGTCGGTATTGCAAGTCGATGTTGCACTGATTGTTGCAAATGTGTATCTCGTAATTGTTTTTCCTAAACTAACAGAAACGTCTCCGTTGCAGCAAGCATCTCATTTTCTATCAAAACAGTAAGGAAATAAATGATGACTCAGATAATTGCAGCTTTTCAGCAGCAATAACCCAACTTTGCGACAAAAATGAATTTGTGTTTAAGTGTATGGAAAGTATTAGTCGGCTTGGTAAGAATAGCCCACGCTTTTGTCATATCGGTTACATTGCTACTAACAGCAGTTTGGTTTGTTACAGTTGTGTTGTTGACTCTGGCATCTCGACCACTCTGCACAACCGATCTCCGTCGAGTCTGCTCTTCAGTTTCCCCGTTTTCAGATGGTCTCAGGGAGGAAAAAAGCAAGTTTTTCTCCACTGCAGAGCAAGACTGTGCAACAACAGTGATGGACAATGCGAAACGGTAAGTGCAAACGTTTAAGGCTACAAACAAATTGCTGATTGTCGCAAAGCACCCGGAAGCAGGATCTTGTTACGAATGCTGTGGCTGTACGCAGCTCACTTTGGCCAGACACCGAAACTGTTTTTAAAGACAACAAAAGCTTAAAGTTTGCTGTAAGCATATATACAAGAAGGGAGACAAACTTACCTACCGGAGTATATCTTTCCCTAGCCTTCCTGCAAAAGTGTATGACATGTGCCTTGACAAAGGATGCAGTGAAATGCAGTGTGGTTTTCGTCCTGGCCATAGCACTGCAGACCAAATTTCCACTCCCCAGAAAAGCTTCGAGAAATCTAAGGATTATGCCAAATACGTCTGTCAACCTCGAAAGCATACGACTGGGTTCCTCAAAAGCTATGGGGAATGTTACGAGAGTACAGGGTTTACGGCTGCCTGGTATGGCCGTCGAGTCATTGTATTAACTGCTCAGAATTTTGCAGAAATATGCTTGCTCCAATAGTTTCATTCATTTGTGAGTTTAAACACAATTGCAAACTCAGCTCCTTTGTTTTCACGGCGAGTTCATGCGAGAGAAAGTTTCGATTCTCTAAATTCAGATGGAGGTGTGATTGGGCGTCACGGTCCTGCGCACTGTCGTGGATTTTAACTAGCTCAAAACAACTATTCCGCTTAAGTTGAACTTCTTCGAAGCACCAACCGCTTAAATGTCTGGTGTGGCGTTTCATGCGACTGCATGGATGCAGACACTTTCCAAGAATTTGAATGACGATTAGGACGAAGTAGTTTAACTGAATACAAAACGCACGTGGGGCGCAACAATATGCGGCTCTCTTAACCACAGCATTCCTTCGCATTGACATTATTTCCACAACCAGGTTGCACACGCGCTGCCTTTCGTTGCTCTTTCACTCAGGCATGTCTTAATTTTGCGAAGCAAGAACGTTTACAACGACGTTCTTCAGTAACTGCATTCCAAACTATTTTAAAACTTTTGGCTCAGGAAAACAGTCGTTAAGCTTCGTGATTCCAAATGTGCTTCGAACGAGTGACTCTAACGCCCCAGGGGGCAGTAATTACTTGTGTTGCCCACGAGCAGTCGTTAGTTTATTATAAAAATAACAAGCCCTTGAAATTTCCACAAAGTACCAACCTTAACAGTTGCTCCATTATTTCTCCCCGATCGAATCCAACAGAATTGCACGAAGGATCGAGATAGTGACCTTCGGTCAGTCCCTGCCCTGGTACGCGTTCCAGCATTCGTGTATTTATTAACAATAGTTACTGTAAATGATAGCGGCAAATGAGATAAGGTTTTGCGCTGTTACATCGTAATCGCGGTGGAATTATCAACATGTTTCTGCGCTATCAGACCAAAATTGATGCACTAACAAATTGTCCAGTGCTGTCAGCGACTGACTGTCTCAACAGACGTCTCTGTCTTGGACAGTTTAAATTCTAAAGATCTTCGTGGCATGCGGTTCAAGCGTCAATGCGCAATAGTTTCAGTCAATACCGTTTTCGCTAAGTGATCAAAAATGGGACAGCCACCATGGATGCACTACTCAAACTGACCGCCTTTTACGAGTGTAGATGTACCGTAGTCTTGTTCCAAACAAATAATTTCGAACCAACATTTAAAACTTATTCGTTAACTGCATACGAAAACTTCTGCAAAGACGCTGGCTTTGTGTGAACACAATAACGTCACAAGCGACCAGTCCACTCAGTTTTTGAATCACGAAAGAAAAATAAGAAGAGGGTTTAACTCATGATCTGCAAAAGACTTGTGATTTTATTTCTCACATTTATGTCTACTTTTGCTTTTGTGCAGTACCTCTAAGAAAGTAACATCTTCGCTCTTTGTAAAGTCTAGGGCTTGCGCAAACGTTTTATGCTCCAATGGCTATATCCAGTGTTAATGCAGCGGCTTCTTACGTATGTGCACAGAGGCGGATCCAGGGGGGGGGTGATTGGGGCGATCGCCCCCCCTAGAACTTGCGGAAGTAACATTTTTTACCATGATTTTGTACAATT
>JGI24158J21664_10005425_pt1 | contig 16674 bp, 18 predicted proteins | sample Ectturendosymbi3_FD_21664 | JGI IMG/M metagenome (IMG submission 21664)
AAGGCTGAACTCGGCACGACCTCCACATCCTGGTCACAGCACCATTTTGTTGCGATCGGAAATCCCGAGCGGCATGTGCGCAAAGCTTCACACTGTGACAGCAAGCAACAATAGAGATCATGCGCCACAATCTCTCTTATTATTGCTTGCTCGCGCCACGCATATATATTGTTATTCTTCGCGCACATTTCCGTTCGTGGTGATTCCGTTCGTGGTGAATCACACATTCGACGCAACGCCAGCGCAGAGGTTGCAACAGTAGCATGTGAACGGTTGAATGTGGTAACTGGCGGGCTCATAGAGCGATCTCTATTGTTGCTTGCTGCCACAGTGTGAAGCTTTGCGCAATTGCCGCTCGGGCTTTCCGGTCGCAGTGCTATGAATCGCGTATTCGTCTCTTTATTCTTTGCCCCAAACAAAACAACCTCATCCTCGAGTCGCGGACTGTGCAGAATTCAAACCCAAACATGATGCCCTCCCTCAGCAGCAGCTAGATTTCCATGCTCTGAACAGCTGCTGAGATCAGATCAGGTCACGTGCTTACCACTAATTCCATACAAATGAAATAACTTAAGAACGCGAAGACTCTCGCGGTAGCAGTGACATTAGTCAAAAAAGGTTGAGAACATTCGTTGTCTCTCAATCGTTCCTTTTTCTTTACGGTCCATAATCTGAGTTTTCACAACTTGTTCATTCCCTCGTCTTTTTGTTTTGAATTTGCGTTGTTCGAATTCAAGAAAGTCAAAAACCTGACTCCGAATCGTTTGCTTTAAAAAACCATGGCTCACCCAAGGCATATTAATTTCGTTTGCAAAGAAGAATACTCTATACAGAAAACAGTTAATTGCCAACAACCCAAATAATATTAATATAAAGCTTACAGAAGTAAGCTTACCCACATAAAAGAAATGTCAAAACAAAATAATTATAAACATGCATTTCAGCAATGCAGTTCAAATATTGAAAAGATGTGAAAATTGTTCAATGAAATAATGTCAGATAAAGACAAATCTCAACAGGAGAGTAAGAGCTCTTTGGAGACTTTCAATGTCCACAAATATGTGAAGCTCGAAAACAACTTCTCAGAACTTGAGGCAAACTCTGTCTGCAAAAACAGTCACCTCTTGTTCCTTACTGCCATTTTCTCAAACATAAATTCAAAGAAATCATTGTTTCTTGTTCGTACTGATGTAAATGAAATCCAAATTCTCATTAGAAACTTTAAAATGAAATTTAAAAATTCTCTCCGTGACATTCCATCCAAATTTTGGGAAATAGCCAGCTGCGTTGTCTGATAATGGCTTTCCGATTTCTTCAATAACAATGGCGTCACTGCAGGGGAATTCCCAGACTCCTGGGAATTGCCCGTAGACATTAAATCCATGGGCGCAATTAGGTGGAGGACACGGGGTCGGGGACGCGTCCCCCCACTTTTTCGGACGTTGGGGATATAATATGCTATGTCCCCCACATTTTCTTTTTAGGTTTTGTAATATATTGGCTTCATACCAAGCTGTCCCCACCACATTTTGCAACAAAATTGCGCCGCTTATGGTCACATCAACATAACCCAAGTTCCTAATCTGAATGTATCTGGTCTCCGAGAATTGTCAAAGTTATTTGAAGAAGTTCTACAACAGAGTCTACTGCTTCTTGACAAAACACAATCTGATTGCTGAAAGACAATACAACTGAATTAACCATTACAAGCACTTAGGATGAACTACCCAATAACTTTCAAAAAAAAATCTGCTTTATTTCTCTTCTGGTTTTTATATTTGTGCTTTTACGTGAACTCATCTTCAACGAAATGTTCCTTTGCAATTGTTGGTCCAAAACTTTGGTATTCAGTTACTGATTTCATCAAGTCTTCTACTTTTATCTTCAAAAGGCAATTTAAGAAACACTTAAATGAACAAAATAAATAACTACAGATTACTTAACATTTAACTCAATAAGAAACAGAATGCTACCACCTAGTTTTGGTAATTGGAAAAACTTAAATTGTTGTTTTTTATGTATTTTTATTTAGCTTTTTGTTTGTTATTCTTTCTTGTACACATCCAATTTTACGGAGAAAACTATACTCCACAGTTTTTTTCTATGAACTAGATCCACTCTCTTGTGTACATCAGCATGGCTCTTCTCAATGCATTGCAATTTTACTTCACCGTGTTCTGTATTTGTTTATTTGGTCGTTTTAGATATGCCTTTATTTTAAATGTTATTTGTAACACTCTTCAAATTGTTCCAAGCAGGTTTGGTTGACTAAAACGGCTTCTGTGGTCTTTCACCAATACTACTGTATGTGACACAGTGACATCTTTTTTTACATTGATCAGTTCTGTTGACATTGTGTTTTTATTTTTTCTAATTTCCACTAAAAATGGCTACTTTTTTGTATGATGGCTTTTTGCATCCAGCTTATTAGCTGAAGCATATGAAGCAAAGAATCTCTCTCAGGATCATGTTGTGAACAATAATTTGTGCATCACGTTTGTGACGCCATTTGTCTTCGTCACGCAGCTCTGCGTGAAGCGATCAAGCGCAACGCGCAACGTGAGGCGACCGAACCCCTCCTGACCAAGCTCGAGTACTTGCAAGACCAGTACAAGTCGAGCGGGGACGAGAAGCTGAAGCAGAAGATCGACCGAGTGCGCGAGGAACTCCGCGACGCCGGCCCGGACAAGGTTGGCCAGCTAATGGCCGACCGGTTCCACGCGTGGGACTGGGCCACGATCTCGAACCTGGACATGAACAGTGAACAGAGCGCCCAGAGTTGCCGCCTGCGGTGGACCAACATCATCCATCCCTCGGTCAAAACGGGACCTTGGACCACCCAGGAAGTGGAGGTCTGTCAATGTTTGATTTACTTTGATGAATCGCGTTTGTGCCCAAGTAAAAGTCTTGTGATCGGAATGAATTAATTGACCAGGAGTAATTAACTTGGATGAAGCCATCAGACAGTATCAGGAGCAATTAAACATCTCGCTCAAAATTTATTTCACCTAATATTAAGCAGTATTAAGTGGTGATGTGATGCATAGTGAATTAGGCCATTATGTCGAAGTTTCAGGTGTTTATAGAAGAATCTTTTGTATGATGTTTTCGAGAAAAACTCACTCGAAAAGCTTTCAACTTTGATAAAAGATGAATCCAGAAAAAGACACCCGAGAAAGATAAAAAGATGTTGAAGTTGAAGTTTTTCTGCTTCGTAGTTTTGCATGCGAAAATTTTCATGACTAAAAGCATTTATTGATTGATACANTTTCATGCCCGCTCTTCCTTCGGGGAGGGTCGCGTGGGCAGCAGCCCTAGGAGNACGCGAAAAACCTCACGATCAACAGCAATCTCAGATAGCTCTGCTGGCTCCACACCAAGAGAAGACGCGCAAAAACCAACAACCCCTCCCTGATGTTTAACCCCCCCTCGTTCGTTTGTGCACACGGCACGCCGGGGAACGTTCTGGCACCCTGAGGCGTTCGCGAAATGACGAAGACTCCTCTTCTTTCGCAGCAATTACGAGGCCTGTGTCACGTGCATGCTGATCTGGACTGGAATGCGATAAGCGAGAAGATGGAAGGACGTACTGCGATGCAGTGCTGCAGTCAATACTTGCTCAAAATCAACACCGACTTCAAGTCAGTCGCCTTTGAAAAGCTTCCAAGTTATCTTTTCTTGTCGTTGTAGCGAACGAATTTTGGGGACGAAATAGTGAAACGCTCGTGTCATTGCACAAGTCTGTCCCGATTGCATAGATTTTTGGTGACCTACTGGAAAAAGTTTGAGATTCACGGGGGAACAGATGAAAAGTAACCCAGTATTCTAGTTTTTTTTAATTTTTGAAAACCATTGTTTTGACTCAAAATGCCGATTTTTGGGCATAACTTGCCGACAGGTTACGCTAGAGAGACAATCAAATTTTGAAAAGAAGCGTATTTTCGTCTAGTTTCTTAAAAAAAACTTGTAAATAGCCACTCGAAAATTGTCCACAGGTCCTGATGACGTCACAGATCATGATGACACTGTAGCGACTGGTGTCGTAGGTACGTCACAGAGATCCCCACTGCTTGAGGGGTCAACCTAGTTGTTGCAGGAGCACAGATCAGTCTCCCAACTAAGCAACCTGACCCCTTAAAGTTGCCAAGCCAAAGAGAGGTGAAATAAAAGGCTCTCACCACTTTGCCTGTTAACTACTCTCGATTAGTACTCTAAGTTGACTGCTTCTTTCGATTATATTCAGATATGCAACAAAAACTCCGATACACTTGAGCGTGAAGTCAGAAACACGTAACATTAAAACGGTTCGATGCAGAATCAGAATAAAATGACGACGAACAAATGCGTTGAGCGTTCGCATGCGCCACAGGAAACAGCGACCGACTGCGGTTATGTAGGTTTGCAGGCTATTGTTGCGATCGGAAATCCCGAGCGGCATATGCGCAAAGCGTCGCACTGTAGCAACTAGCAACAATGGAGTTCACATGCCATGATCACTCTATTATTGCTTGTTCGCGCCACATATATTTTTGTTCTTCGCGCACATCCCGTTTGTGGTGAATCATACAATCAACGCAACACCACCGGAGTGGTTGCAACATCATCATGTCGGCGGTCGGTCTATTCGCAAACAAGCACATCGCGTTGAATCACCGATGGAATATTACTGGGAATTACGCAGTGAGAATGCACAAAGCATTAAAGCACTAATGTGTCCACCATTACGTCATCTCGACCACACCGTAGTTTGTAACGAAGTTTTTGCAGTTTTTTCCTCCACCTCGAAAGAAGTGAAAATGTTTGAAAATCGAATGTAAAGTTGACTCGTGGGACGTTGGATGATTGAACACTGAACATATCCAACATCAATCGTTAAATTCCTCGATTACAAAAAAAGACCAGGAATGGATCTTTTTTGAAAATCACCGTTTTTTCTCTGCAGGAGAAAGATGTGGACTCCTGAGGAAGATGAAAAAGTGATGGCGCTGATATCCAAGTTTCGTGTTGGAGACTGCATTCCATACACGCAAGTGAATAACTATTCAGTTCTTAACGAAGGATTCTGCGTTTAANTTGTCACTTCCATTGCANTTGTAGGCCTAACATGTCCCCAAGTCCAGATTTCAGTAAATGCCACTCTTCTAATAAAATGCTAAGACCGCTACTAATCTTCAAAATCAATGGAACCACCAGTGTTGGTCAGTTGCAAATCATTGAAAAGTCTGTCCTTATTTTGCAAAGTAGCATTTTCGACTGAAAATTATGTTGCCTTTTTTCGACCAAAAATTATGGTGCATTTCGGACTGAAACCGACCAATGGCAGGACCAACTTGCCGCGCTGCTCTCTCCGCATTTGACCTGTGCCTGACATTTGACCTGTGCCTCCCCTCACTCAGGTTGCTTGCCACATGAAGAACAGACTCAGCAGCCAGATAGTCCATCGGTGGACCAAGACACTCAACCCCACCTACAAGAAGACCAGGTAATTAGTAACGTACTTCATTATTTGTCTGCTTTTTCGATTATTCTATTTTTTGCTGTTTTGTCAGCGTTTTATTGAAAGCAAGTGGAGCAAAGTGTGCATCGCAGCCAATTGTTGGATAAGTGGTGAGAATTTTAAATCGTTCCATAATATGGTGATTTTTGTCTCCACTTGCGCTTTGCTGTCAGCTAGCGGCAGTTGCTTGTTTGTTGTTTCGTTCAAATCACGCGTTGACAGCGCCCTCAAGCGACTGCCCAAGACAAAACGCGGGCAACGCCGGGCCGGGCACCATTTACGAGCTGTGGTCTGCAAAACAGGGGGTGATACTCTTCTTCAGGGGTGTTGCTGCTTGGCGCAAGTCGGAGTTCGACACTATTGCCCCCCTGAAACTTGCGCTGCATGGAAATGTTCGCTTGCGTTGCGTGGGGGTGACGGGGGCGCTGGTTAAGCCCCCTGCAAAAGGGTCCTGTGCTGGGATGAAACATTAACGGTTAGATTACAAGCAACTTGTCTCTCCTGTGATGAGTGATGACGTCGCGCTTCTCATACCTTGCAGGTGGACCCCGGAAGAAGACGCTCTTCTGCTCAAGGCCGTGGCCAAGTACGGTACCAAATGGTCCCAGATCCGCGACTCGGGCCTCGTCCCCGGACGTCACGACTCGCAACTACGTGAGAGGTGAAAGTGTGATCGAGTCAGAATATTAACCGTTCTGTTGGGTTTGGGGCAATGTTACCCCCTGAGGTGCGCATGCGCAGTACCACCAGACCACTTGCGCAGTGAAATCTCATTCTCGTGCACTTGCAACATTTCAAATTTAATATCGTATGCACATCGCATAGCCTATTTAACGCTTGAAACGATTCGCTGGTTGTGTGTCTACATGGTCGCGCAGTTACATGCTCATAACTGAAACAAACATTTGCTCGGTGAGAAATTTTCTTTGAGGGAACACTGGTTGGTAGTGACGTTTCAGCAGGGATCTGAAAACGATACAGGAACTCTTCATGTCTTTATGGCATGCACCTTGTACGTTTTGTGGAGTACAGATTTGTTGCCGAACACTTGGCCACCGTCCAACTTTCCACGCTTGACAGTGAAACTCCAAAAGCCTCAACGCTTGATAAGACGAATTTCTTCCCAAGAAGATGATCAGATGATTATCGCAAAATGCCGCATTTTCGCTTCAGAAGCAGCTTTTTTTAGCAGTTTTGCAACTTGCCAGTTCTGTTTTAGTTTTTATAGATATCCCTAAATGTGTTGCGATTTCAAAAACCAAGCCGTTGCTAGGCAACGTGCCGCCGAAATGCCTCTTTTCACGTCAACGCTGCAAGACGTGTAAACACCGTGTTTTTCGGACCATAAGGTGTACTTAAAATCCTCCAATTTTCTTAAAAATCGAAAGTGCGCCTAATGTATGAATCTGGTTGTGCTTTCTCATCTTGAACCAATTTTATGTGGTAAAGTGTGATATTTATTTAATTGCTAGTTACGATTTTTTTGTAAACAGACCATCGTGTTGCGTAATAAGCCAACAACAATTGCAATGAGCAGCGTACGTGGCCAGAAGCTAGCACATACCACAGGTCCTATTACTCCGCGGCGATCCTGACTACATTGCCGCACACCGAATTAAACACGCGCACAACTTTTATTCTATTCGTGTCTAGCGGATCGGGCTTGTGTGACAGATTAAACTCCCAGTGGCGACTCGGGCACCCGGAAGTCGTTGTGAAAGAGTTGAATACAGTTCGGCTTGTCTCAGTTTTGCTTCGTTTGATGCACCTGATAACCCGGTGCGCCTTACGGTCCAGAAAATACGGTAAGCGAATATTTAGATATTGAGGACCAGGAGGTCCTTACTTGCATCACCAGCGATGACGTCAGCCGAACCCTCCCTTCCTTCACTTGTTTGCGGTCAGTGGCCTATTCCTGCGAAACAATGCTGCCGTTGTTACGTTTCAGATACATAAACGCGTATCGCAACGTGAAAGCGGGCCCATGGTCGCTCCAGGAGGACGAGCGTCTGCTGGCGGTGGTCGAAAAGTGTGGCCCGAATTGGTCAGTTGTGGCCAAGCACATGAGGGGGAGGAATGACTCGCAATGCCTCAAGCGTTATGACAGGGTCACGAGGTTGGTGCCTGTTGTTGCGAATCAAAAGTGCTGCAGAGCTGTTTTAACCTCTTTACAACTTCTTGTTCTTTCCGGTCTGTAATCGTATGATTTTCCTGTGTTTGTCCACATTTTTTTTTAATTTCGACTTTGGAAAGGCAAGCTAATGAAGAGTTTTCGTGGGTAAGTTGATGGCGTGCTTAGCTCTCGAAACGGATCGTCGGAAACAACGTACACTACCTACAAAACTTAAAACGGGTGGTTGTGAAAAGTTAACAAACTGGAAATTTGATGTTAAAATTATCCGAACATTCACGGTTCCCCATGCGGTATTGAAAAAGTATTGAAAAAGTATTGAATCGTGAAATCGCTTTACAAGACCTTGAAAAAGTATTGAATTTGGCCAAAATGTACATGAAATATTGAAAAAGTATGGAAATTCCAAATTCAACCATTTGTTTATTCAAATTTTGTTCTTCACCGTTGATGACAGTTTTGCAAATGTTTTTCCATTATGTTCCATGAATATAATTTTCGAAAAATGAAGCTAAATGATGATATTAAAGTCTTTTAATTTGGTATTGAAAAGGTATTGAAAAAGTATGGTAAATGGTTTTTGAAAAAAAGTGTGTGGGAACCCTGTCTCTCTAGTGCCTGCCAGCTACCCCCCATTGCCAAAGCATTGCTTCAGTCAGTCTTTGATAACTTAGAATGAGAAAAAAAGGCAACGTGTTGAAGTATCCACGGAAGAGCACCGTCTCCTTCTACGGCGAACTGCAAAAGGTTCGCAAGAAACTCGTGACGTCAATATCCGCGGAGCTGAGTGCGACCAAGTGTGGTGAGCCTTGTGCAGCCAAGCGTGTTGAATCTTCTCGAGTAGAGCTTTTTGCAGCAATCTTTGGGTCTATGTTGAAATTGCCGACGATTTGGTGCCATCTGTTTCTCCGTGTTGAATTGCAATTTCGATGTTTATTGGAAGATTTGCGCCCTCATACTCAAGTGAATATTTTGAATAAATTCTCACACTCAAGTGAATATTTTGAATAAATTCTCACACTCAAGTGAATATTTTGAATAAATTCGAGGCCACTTTGTTCGGTGTTTATCAAACAAAGGAATTCCTGGCCGGTTTTGTAGAAATTTGCTAAAAACTTTAACTTCGTCACAGGCACGATCCGTTGTCATAGTTACGTTTCGCTGCCACTGGACCTCCCTGCTTTTGTTCTCGTGTCCTTCCATCCCATTTTTTCTGCAGCAAAGAATGAAAACTTGTCATGTTTTTTGCATCAACAGGAACATCAAGCACAGCGCTGACAGAGGTTGAAGCAGGTATTGTTTGCTTCTTTATTGGCAGATTGTTTCGTCATACCACATTTGTGACGTGAACAAAGCCTTTTCAGTTCACTGTTGTTGAATGGATTCCTTTGAGCAATATCCTCATTTTTTTGCTTTGTTTCCGCAAACAGGCAAACCTGACAGTGAAACAAACTTGTGCGAAAGTGGAACGTCGTGAATTGTGCGTTATTTCCATTCATGTGACCATATAAGGCGTTGCAAAAACCTCGTCGCGAAACATTATTTTGAGAAACACCTGCAAGGGGGAGTCTCGCAATTCGACAACGGAATTATCGCTTTTCTTACGTTTTTGTGACGTGAACTTTACGACATATCGGGAAGGTTTTTGAAACGTATTTAATCGTAATCTAAGCTCGCATCAACCACAGAATTTTTGCCAAGGAATCTTGGACAAACCGGTTGCCTCAAAACTCGAGATTTCTTTGAAAAGCGGCCTCGTTTGGTTGTTTTTCCAGAACTTTCGCGAACACTGGCTCAGGACAGCTTGCCTTCCACATCACAACAACCTTCGAACACTGAAGCTTTTCCTATTTCCTACAGAGGTCTCAAATCAAAGGTACATTTGGTGAAGCCATGCACTTGTTCTCTGCTTTGCAACTTAAGTCGCCGCTTTTAGACACTTGCAATCGGAAAGACCGAGCGGCAAGTGCGTAAAGCTTCGCACTGTAGCAGCAAGCAACAATAGAGTTCACATGCCATGATCACTCCATTATTGCTTGTTCGCGCCAGATATATGTATTGTGTTGTTCTTCACGCACATCCCGTTCATGGTGAATCGCGCAGTCAACGTAACGTCAACCGAGAAATTGTAACAAGACCAATCAGAACGAGAAAGAGAATGACATCAGCACAACCTCATCCTGTCCACAAATATTATCGAGCAAATTTGAACTTGGTGATTAACTGACGCACGTACACGTGAATTGATAGAAAAAAATATTCTTATTGATGTTTTGGACCAGCATTTTCAACCTGAGTGACTAATGTTGGAAAGCAGTTTTCTTTTAAGATCGTGTATAAAGTAATAAAGAAATTCTTGCGACTTTGACCTGTTGGTTTATTAGTCTTCGATCAACGTTGTCTTGGATTTTGCTGCGTCACACTCTGTTTCTTAAAACGGATCGATCTCTGTTAGTATAACGCAGTGCTTCCCAAACCTTTTTGAGCCGTTACCCAAATCAAGGTAGCGATTACGTCATATTACCCTCAATACTTCGTAGGTATCGCTCATAATATAGAACAACATTGTGTTTTTGGTCCTGTAATACCCCCCCGAAGACCGCATATTACCCCTGAGGGGTGATTTACCCCAGTTTGGGAGCCACTATTATAACGGATCGCTCACCTTCTTCAGCTTTCGCCTGAAATGGGCAGCGAAGACGTCACAAAGGTCTATCGCGAACTGGTCGACGTGCGGCGGAAATGCAAGAATCAGGAAAGGACGGGATGTTTCAAGATGACGAAGCAGGAGAGGGAACTGTTCCTTCAGGCCCGGGAACTGCTCGGTGAGGAGGGAGACCTCGAAATTGCCGAATCGCGCTGCGCTGGTCTATTGGGGGGGGGAGGCCGCAGCGGTTTTCTGTTTAGTTTTTCTCTTCTTAGTGCCTGGGTATATTTTTCTGTCGTAGACCAAATATTGTTTTAAATGACCGAAAAAAAATTAAGTCAATTATTCGGTTATAATGTCATAAAAAGCAAGCCAGCGATTACGGCGAGTTTTAATACTATTATGTGACAAATGACCGAAATGTCGCGGCAAAAAAAACAGCTTCGTGTCGTGTATTTGCGTCGCACACCGATTGGTGTGGTTGGTTGTCTCTGACGTTTCGTCAATTAGAAACGTTTTGATGAACAATGACGCGTCATGACTACGAGTGAAGCTGGAGACATTTCGGGGAGAAAAATGCTTTTTTGTGGCTGGGAGCCTTTGCTGACCAGAATTTTCAAGAACTTTCGTCTGGGGGGAGAGGGAAGGAGGATATTTGTGTCATCACAACCCTCAGCGTCACTGCCAGCGAGCTCTGTATTGTTCCGTTGATTATCCATTGAAGCGGAAATCCACGGAGTTTGGAATTGTGACTTTTGTTAGAAGTCAAGAAAGTTTCGGTTGAGATATTTTTCGCAATTTCACAAACTTAAAAAATTGTTTCTCCCATCATCTTACTTCCAAGTCGTGCGTGACCATCTATTGATGCCCACTTGTGTGGTTCCAGCCGAATGCCTGCGACCAATGAAGTGCCTTGCTTCCGAAGCCGGAAATCCAATCAGTGATCACGTGACTCACCTTCGGAAGAAATCGGAACGGATCGGCGCGAAAGCGGTTTTCGTGCATTACGTCAAAGGTGGGGAGTTTGCGAGGAGCAGTGTGTCGCGGTTGCTTTATGATCAAATAATACGTTTCGAGCGAGTTCGCGCTTTGACCGTTGACCTTTTTCTCCCCAGCCCTCAACATCAACGCAGAGAAGGCGCTGGAATCGATCAGGCGACGAAAATTGAGGGGTAAAAGAGGTGGGGGTGTTCAAGTGATATAAACAGGATTGCGTAATTACAGGCAGTAGCGCGGCCAGAATGAGGCCGATGAGGCCACCACCCCCCCGATACAAACTTGCTAAGAAATTTTACTGGTGCTTTATATCGATTTTAAACTGTTGGAAAATATGGGAAGGAAAAGTTGGACTCTTAACGACGTCATTACCTGCCCTTCCCGAACAAAATTTTTTGACTGCGCTACTGATTACAGGATTGCGTCATCCTTGCGAAGGACGACGACAGTGTTTTGAATTGTTAGCAAACACAGGGTGTTGATGACGTGGGTGGAGGTTCAGTATGTTCTGAGTGAAGAACTCATGCCATATGTGGTTCAGATGTGAATAAAAACTCATTTCAACCAACATTGCCGTTCAGTAGCTCACCATTTTGTCTTAACCTGAACTACAGTTTCATGACGACCAATACTCATTTGAATTGTCTGAAATACATAGTTTTAAGCTTATCGCGGCCGTACACCTGCTTCACTTGCTTTGCAGTTTTGATTAATTTCTGTCTATTCATTCCTTCAATCAAGTAAGCACAAACATGCTTCTTTCGCTTATCATATTAAATTTTACATAACTCATGTAATAGCCTGAACTGAATTGAATGTCCAATTTTTTCGTTTACGTTTCAAGTTCACTTAAAATTCGATGTGACCAAACACGCCATTCTCGTTCCTTGCCGTATTATGATGCGCTTTTTGCTGTAATGATTGAGACTTGCTAACTAAGCAAAGGACTAGTTTTAGAAAATACAGCAAACAGAAACGAAATCGTTGAAAGCAACATCCGATTGACACCGTGTGCTCTGCAGCACCACCAGCGCCGAAAATGAGCGATTTGATCGACCACGAGACGGCGCAAGCGAACGCGACTCTGGTCGACATGAAGCAACAGATGACCGGAAAGAACAAACCATCCAAGTCGAAGCTGGCAACTTGTAAGCACTTTCATGTGTGATTTGATGACCTTGGTGCTCAAACTTTTCCCCCCTTTGTTCTCCGACTATTGCTCTTCGATGCGCAGGCGCGATTTTCTATTATGACGTTTGTTCTATGTTCGCGTTCTCGAACGCTATGATGACGTAGCTATCAGAGTCCGTCAGCACATTGTCGTCGAATTGTACTTCAGAACACTTTAATCCACGTTTATCAGAAGCAGCGCGTATAGTTTTGATTGACATGCGATCGCCGTATCGTCACCACGCACGGAGGGGGGAGGTTGTTAAAAGAAGTGCATCAAAAACTCTGAAGATACGTGGCAAAAAAAACAAAAATATTGAAATTGCTTCTAACGTGTCTGCGTTTCGTATCCGCCCCCTCCTTCCCCGGGTTCAGTCACCNCCCCCCCTTTTAAAAACAATCCAATGAGAATGACGGAAGCGACNTTTTCCTGTGAGCTTTCGCGCGTTTTCGCCCTGCACTGTCTGCGTCACGCGCGCCGCAAATAAAGAAATGAAAAGAAACACCTCCTCACCTATTCCAGGCGTGCCCGGCTCAAAAAGTGTCGTCATCGCAGATGACGACACTCTGACGTCAAACGGCGTCGATTCGAACCGAAAGCCGCAATCGTTCATCCGGAACCTCTACCTCCCACTCTGCGCGCCGAACTACGTCACTGCGCGCGCCTACCGGAAATTGCTCAAGGTGAGGAGGAAAACGTTTTTTTTCATTCGGTGATCGTGTGCTTTGTTTACGTGACAATGGACGATTGTTGTTCGCAGCATCGCGAAGAGCGAGTCACTTCCTTAAAGAAGGTTTTGTTGCCGTCCGACGATGACGTAACGGAAAACGGCCGCTTTTCGGCGAGCGCAGCGGAAATGACGAAGAATAAAAACGCTCTACATACTGGAAGTGCCGTCACCTCTGCGTCACTAACGCCCCTCCAGCCAACAAATGCGATCGAAGGTCACGCTTCAATAACCGCCACGACTTCGAAGCGTGACGTCACGTCGGCTTCGTTGAACGGCGTCGCTACAGCGAAGTCACCGAGCGAAGTTTCTCCGGGGAGCAACGAGGGGGAACGTTTCAGCGCTGAACAGCTGCTGTCCAACATGAGGGTGAGTCTCCCGCGCACAGTCTGCCTGGGGGTGGGGGGGAAACGGGGTTATTGACCATCGTACTGCAGATTGCAACTCAAAGGGAGAATCGACCGATTGCTGCATGAAGTTCAACGAGGTGTTTTTGAAAGCTTGTTTGGTTCTTAACAAACAAAACCATTGCTACAACCTGCAAAATGCACCAAAAAATTTCTTTGCGCTAGTATGGAATTTAATATTAAAAGAAACAAATGAGTTTTGACTTTCCAAACATTTCTTTGCACCTCTAGCTATCTGATATTTGGGCTTTGGATATTCCGCTAGATATTTTTGCAAGGATATAAATCTCTCTTTTTAAATGTACAAAACTAGATTTCCCTTTCACAGAGTCATCCTGTCATGTTTTTGAGGACTATCGTTTTTCTCTGTATCACCACGTCAGCCTTCCGCACCTCCACCTTCACCACCTGCTTGCGTAACCTCGGTGTTAGGGGTTGTGGGTTCGACTCCCGACTAGATCACATAAATTCAATGCTCGGCTGGATTTCCAGATAGTTGGATTGCTTTAGTCAACTTGGAAGATTTCTAAGCTGCCCTTCAGTGTTTGAAGTAAACATTGCACCGTGTTGGAGCTAAAGTTATGAAAGATCAAAGATAAAATCAGAACTTCGATAAAGTGGAAAACTGAAGTAAAATCCATATTTAGTTGGAGTCTTGCTAAAGTCGAGTAAAGTAGTCAGGTGCTCAGCTACGACACCTAGTGTTCCAGATCTCCCCGCAGCCAGTGACAATTGATCTGCGACCAGATTCGAATGCAAACGGAGGATGTCTACCCAGTTGGCGAAATAAAGATCCTATATGACGTCATAATGACTGGTTCTTTTGCCAACAAGGTTTTCTTTAATGACATACTTTCTATCTTTCCGTCTTGGCTGCGTGTAAATTGCGGAGCTCATAGTGACGGGGAAGGAACAACGAAAATCCTGCTTGCTCTTCTTATTCTCCTTATGTTTGTATTGGGCAGGGAAGCAGCATAGGGCCTTGGCAGGCAGTTTATTTGCGTCTATGAAATTGAACCTACCATGTTCACTTCGTCGTTTTAAAGTTTTTTTTAAAAGATTTTCAAACTCAGTCCTTATCCTTCAGCTGAAAATCGCCCAAAACATCGGCATTTGCCCTGATATCGACATCGACCAACTTAAAATGAAACACGTTTCGGTAAAAATCCGAACTAATTGTTCATCAAGCTCTGTCTTCAAACAATCCTCCCACTTTCCTCCAACTCCCTCGATATATATATATAAGGGGGGTGGCCAAACCTGCTCTATATATGAGCCGCATATCGTAAAACCCAAGTTACAAAGAGCCGCAAACATAAAAATCTTAAAACACGAATTTATTTGTGATCTACGCTTCTGTGACATCATAATTCTTTTTGGAACGACTTGCAGAAGTAATACTGTACGGCAGAGCTTCCCAAACCTTTTTGCGTGCGACCCCCCCTTTTCCAATTGTCAAAAATTTTCGCGGCCCCTTTATGTTTTTTACACTTAAGCTTAAAAAAATCGTCAGAATGTGCTGTTACTCAAAACCAAAACGCAAACAACTAATGACATTTACAAAGATCAACAAAACGGGCTATTCAGCGAGATGCATGGTTCTGCATATTTTCGCACAGTAACCTTGGTTCAATATTTGTTAGTGCTGGCCTCATAGCAGTTTCAATGTCTTTACTGCTTACACGATACTTTGTTTTGGTAGATGTCAAAGTTGAAAAAGCAGACTCACATAAATACGTTGAAACAAATGGGAGAAGAACACTTATTGCTAGATCATACAATGTTGGATATTCTGCTTTAGAATTAAGCCAAAAAGTGATAAGCTTTTTTTGGCAAATTCAAGCTGCAACTTTGAATCAGAGGACTGTTCAGCGAGTTCTTCTTGAGAATTGAGAGGGAGATGCTCCATGCTTTGATTCGACACGATGAATGGGTTTTGGATCCAGTCTAGTTTCGCACTGTCTAATTCTGGAAGAAAATACTTTTGAAAATTTTTCATAAAATTTGTCAAGTGGGAAGTTATGATTGGCTTAATTGCACCAGATTCCACATCATTGGGAGCCAAGAAGTCGTCTGTAAATGAAAACATTTCAAATGAGTCATTTTCAGGTTTTTGCATCCAGCTATTTAAATTCTTTATGAAGGCTTCGATTTTAGATTTCAATGTAAAAATATTGCTGTTGTCTCCTTGAAGGGACAAATTTGATTGGTTGAGCTTTTCAAGTATATCTGATAAGTAACATTATTTCAGCAACCAACTCTGATCATGGAAATGACGAACCAAGTCTGAATTATTTCGAGTTAAATAAACAATGACCTCATTTTGCAGCATCAGTAGTCTTTTTAAAGCTTTCCCTTTCGACAGGCTCCTTGCTTCACAATGCAGTAAAAGTGTGTTGTAGTCCGATTCCATCTCATCACATAAATTTGCAAAAAGTCAAGTGTTCAGAGCGCGACTCTTTATGCAGGTGATAACATTCACAGCATCTTGAACAACTGCATCAAGATGGGGAGACAGTTTTAGCCACGAGAGCCTCTCAATGAATCATACAATGTGTACAAGTTATAGCTGCATCACTTGCAGATTTCACTCCACCTTGAAAACCGGCTGTGTGTGTCCTGTCATCGCTGCAGCTCCGTCAGTACATACTCCAACACAGTCCTTCCATTGAGTCCCATCTCATTGAAAAAAATATTTACTGTCTTGAAAATATCCATCCCTGTCGTACGTTTATCTAGTTGTTGACAAAATGGTAAGTCTTCGTTGATGTCCTTATTGCAAATATATCTGACGTACACCAGCAGATTTTCCATATTGGTGGTATCAGTCGATTCATCAAGCTGAATGGCAAACTTAGAACCTTCTTTAATTCTTAGAATAAGTTACTTACGTTGATCTTCGCTGATTGCGGATATTCGCCTTAATACAGTGTTATTCGGTAAAGGAATTTTTCGCATTTCATCGGCTTCTTTTTTGCCATGAACAATTGCAGTTATTTTAACTGCTGCTGGTAGAAGTTCTTCACCGATGTTGAACGGTTTCTTGGTTTTTGCAACTAGCCACGAAGCCTCAAAAGATGCTCTCGTGTACTTTTCCT